>Ga0209208_10009806_pt1 | contig 12545 bp, 14 predicted proteins | sample S1TSphfallax_3_FD_187694 | JGI IMG/M metagenome (GOLD analysis project Ga0209208, IMG submission 187694) | Host-associated microbial communities from peat moss isolated from Minnesota, USA - S1T2_Fd - Sphagnum fallax MG (SPAdes) (version 2) | ecosystem: Host-associated > Plants > Peat moss >...
TGAAACCAAATGAAAAGAGGAAAGAACATGTCATGAAGTAGGGCTGCCTTGCCACAAACAGAAGGGAGCCAAATTTAGGTTTGGAATAATAGTTCCAGTAGACCTTTTTCCCTTCCTCAACTCAAAGCCAAGTTTCAGACGCTGCATCAAAACATAAATTTTTGACTGCATTGGACAAGTTCATGCTTCCTGAAACTTTGACATGTCTCACCAGAGATCTCATTGGTGGCAGTTTTGCAACTGCTGTACAGGTATACCCAGATGCTGGTCACAAACATAGCATTATGAGCAATTGACATGAAATACCTAAAGCTATCATGGAAATTGTCACAATTGTGGGCTTACCTTTTCAGGACTGGACCCACAAAGCTTATTATCCTGGAGTTGCATACATTCAGCAGTGGACTCACAATTTCCCAGGTGTTGAGTGAGCCACTGAGCTCCCAAGAAAAGTGATCCAGACATCAAAGGTCATTGTCAGAGCATCCCATGAGCTAGGACATCGTCCATCCTTGCTGGCATTTGCTGGAAAAATCAGCATTCCAGAACCCCATTTCAACAAGTCATCAATCACCAGCCCAACTGTGTCAGAAAGAAAAGTGTCAAACATACATGCTCATATGATACCAATGACCAAACCCAGAAACAACAGAAACCACAGTAAACTAGAGAACAAACAGAAGACCTAGTTACTGCTAAGCAATCAAGCTTACACCTGCAAAATTTCTGTGAAGGCACTGAGGAATTTGGCATTTGTAGACTTCATTTTCAGGAGCAGACACTTTTCTCTGAAGGTGCCAATCTGCACAAAACAATTAATCTTCTCAGTTCCCAGAAAAATTCTTTAGGCTGTCTACTCCTGCTGGTATCTCTACAATCATGACCAAAGTTGAGAACAGCTTGAAGTAATTCATGACTGAGGAATATTATCATTTCTTCTCCCTTGGAGCTTGTACTGGCATCTAACTTGGACAAGACTTTCTCAATGTTTGAGCTTCAAACAACATATCAGTGCTATCACACTGTACAATTTGCATAGATATAATACTTACAGCTGGAGGAGATGGTGCACTTCATCAACAGCCACACGAATCTGGGGACCTGATTTACGACTTTCTGCCTCATTACGTACATGGACAAGCTCCTCATATATCCTGTAAAACATGGCTATCTTAGCACTCAACCTTTTGGACATCATTTCAGAGCCCACCTTCTCTCCAGCACAAGATATAAAGCTTAATATAACACAGGATTGCGGTCACTGCTAGACCATAACCAAGCAATGGAGCACCTTTTGGCATGAAATGGAATTCTTGGCCATGTGTGGATCACAATTGTGTGAAGTTTTGCAAGAACCTGCCACCCTCCATTTCCCCTAATATATATATATCAGTATCCACCAGAGGTTGTCAACACAGGCTATGACCCAAAAACATCAAATGCAGCCTGATTGCATACACCAGCTAAGCTTTTGTCACCCATCATGAGGCTTTTGGCCTGCTGCTTTGGAACCAATCTAACTCTGCAACTTTCCAACTCCTCCAAAGGTTTCATCACATCAACTCCTTGAGTTTCGTAGAAACCTTTTTTTATCACTAACCCAACTTTGTAATCATCTACTTCTGTGTTTGCTTTCTATTCAATTCTAGAAACCCACTAATGACCCATAGCCTTCAAAAGATTGACTTTTCTCATTATGCTCATGAAGGACCCTACAGTCAAAGGGGATGACAGAGAGAGGATTGACCAGTAGGCAAGTTGTGTCATCATTAGCATGTAACCAATGGAACAATAATGGAAGAAGGACTTTGAAGTGTGCCACCAAAAGTATCCCCATGGCCTCCAATTGTGGTGTAATGAGTTGCATCCACACAGTTCGCCTGGCCTCATCATCTCTATGCCTCTCCAACTCATCCAGCATTTCCTTCATCACCACTGGATACCTTCAATGCATAAATAAACCACAGATATCAAGAGAAACCTTACCCACATTCATGAATAGAGACAATTTTGCAGGAAGCATTGATTGTCCCTCTGGTTGCCTCTACAAACAGGGATGGATTCAGTTCATACCACTGGCTATGGGAGTTTTTTCCCTCTATCCGTGTCACAAGAGCCACTGACATTTGGACTACAACAGGCCAGAGGTCCTCACAGCCAATGACACTTCGAGTCACTGCATCTAGGATTGCATCCTTGTACCACCGTAGTTCTGTTGGGCTCAGATTGTCAGCCAGGTGAATAAAAGCCATCATTGCTTGTCTCTGCATAAAACAGTCCAACTGCAGTTTAAAACCACTGCATGCTAAATCACTGCACCAATTCAAGGCTACTCTCCTTGGAATAACCTTTGCCTTCTATTGGAAATGCAAACAAAAAAGGAGATTTCCACTCCGAACCAAAAAAAAAAACGAAGGCATGCAGAAATGACGTTAATGAGAGTCATACTTGATGTGTAAATGCACTAGCTAGATGTGAAAACAACATTCAAAGAATATGTACAAAGACACCCAGTACCTTAACCAAAGGAGAGTAGTGATCCAATGCAATTAAGACAGTTGGTATCACCAACTCAGAATGTGAACCCAAGTTTGGATATTGCACCTGCATTCAGAAGCACTTTACTATTGATAACTGGTGATTTGAGAGTTCCTGTGTTTGCGGAATCACAGAACTTGTAGGAACCCTATGGAAAACATATCCAAGTATCTGAATTGTCATAGCCATGTTCAAACCTGTTTGAGGCAATAAACCATCTGATGTGCTGCTACAATCGCACAGGCAAGGTTATCAGTTTCCCCTGTGACCCGAGCAAGGTTATCCTCTGTTGCAGACCTTGACCCAGTCTTCAAGACCTTCTTCAGCCTAGGCAAAGCTGTAGGTAGAAGCTTCAGAGCTAAGGCTTGCAACCCAATCAGCATTTTCTTCTCTCCTCCACTTGCCCTTGCATTGATTTTAGTTTGCAGAGCGTCAGACAAATGGTTGGTAGCACTGATTGCAAGATTGCTGAGACCTTCAGTTGCCAATGAGGTTGCATCTCTAGGGATAATATTGGAAGCAAAAGAGGCAAGGCTCAGAATTAGGTTCTCAACAAGATCCCCTCTTTCCCATGCTTCTTGAGGTGTCCATTCATGATTTTTTGTGATTGTGATTGCAACGCTGATGAGTGGTTGGGCACATGCTAAGAACTTTGTCACCTTTGCACCAGCATCCGCATCTTTGTAAGTTTGAGTAAGCTCAGCAGGAATCTGAAGTGCCTGATACATCAAACGAACCTCTGACTTAATTGCTGCAGAACATTTCACAATCACAAATGCAAGAACAGGGAATGCATGAACAATTGAATAATACAAAACTCTGTGGTGGCTAAAAACATTCAGGACTGCTAAAAAACAACATGACACAGAAATCCTTTAAGTGGCAGCAGAGACATAAGTAGCATACAGGTATCAGACATGCATACCTCTGTAATAGATTCCAGTGCATTTAGTTGCTTCACAGCAGTCCACTTCCCTGTAGAAGATGATGAAAGCCTACTGGTGCTCAATTCCTTGCTGCTCAAAGTGTCAGTGACAGCGTATGATGAATCCATTGCCACTGATAGGCACTTGAGTATTGTTGTGGTTCCTACCCTCTCTAGATTCATTGCTGTTTCCTCATCTATTACACCCAGCCTATTATATGTCCTGGCTAAGGACGCACCCTCATAGGTGCAGTGCTTTCCTTCAAGCATTGTCAGGAGAGACATATCATAAATACCCAAAGACCTGCAAGAGTGACAAACAATCAATCCTTCTGCATAATTTTGCAGTAGCCAAGTACAAATTAAAGAACAAGGGTGGGTGTGACCTCATCATACCTGAGCAATTGCATAAGGCCTGGAGTTGTTGCCTTACTCTCCTGGCCTTCTGCATCTTCCAAAGCTGCAGCAGCTGACAACAGTAGCAAAGGGACTCTGTCCACTCTTGAATCATTGAAACATCCAACCTCTGACAATGGCAGGTGAGGCAGAAGCTGCAACTGGACAATGGCAGATGCTGCATCCAGTAAAAGTGAGCCATCTGGGAGGCCATCCAAACCTTGAACATCAGTCACATTTCTGTTTTTCTTGGCTGCAACACTTGACGCCACCGCCTGGACAAAACTGTCCAGCAGTTCCTGCACTATGACCTGTTCTCACAGCCGGACATTTTGGTAGCTTCAGATGCTGATAAAGCATGACCCCATAGAAGATGCTTTAGGGAGAAACCTGTCCAGATTGGGTTTCAGACAGTCACCAGAACCCCAACCCAGAACCAAACATCTTTCCAAAACCAAGCCCAAAGAGAAAGCTGCCCTTTTTACACCAGAGTGCTTCCTAAAGCTCATTATTAAGGATTTGATTAAGCCACACACATCAAGCAATTTACCTCATGATTGTATGCTGGAGATTGAAAGCAGGTGGAAATCCAGTCAATTGCCACCTTTTGCACCTCAGGTTGCACATCCAAACAGATGACAAGAATCCCACATATCTGCCTTGGCAATCTGACAAGACCAATGCCCAAAATCCCATGACCCAACTAGACAGACCATTGACTACAGAGAAGAAACTAAATACCACAAAAGTCTGACTTACAACACAGAGAGATCCTAGACCATTTGTCTACTACAATTGAGTTCCTAAACCCTAACAACAAATGAGTTCTGTGAGTATCAACAGCTCAATCATCTCTCCTACTACAATTTGCAGTGATAGCAGAATACATCTCAAGGGGAATAATAATATGCAGGTCACTAGTGACTCACAGAGCCTTGGGGAGAAATGCATGGAATGCTTCCAACACCTGGAGGGCGGCAGTAATTGCTGCAAATCGAACCTATAGAGTCCCATGCAGAGCTTTAAGAATGTGAAACTGCACACATGATATGTAGCAATCTGTTCCAAACCCTCAAAGCTGAGGGTTTAGGGTTTATGTCTGGATTCAAACAAACACATCTCTGAGTACTAGAGCAACCCAACTGCCATTAGGCTAAGATTGAAAAGGAAGGGTTGCAGCAGGGCTAAGCTTTCAATACCTGCCATTCTGAATCCGTGAGGGCTACACCATGGATGAGCAGATGCAGCAGCTGGTGAATTACTTCTGGGGAGCTTGTCAATTCATGAACACTCAACAGGGCTGCTAAATCAGCAGCCATGGCACGGGCACGCCAGCGGGTGGACCTCAGGCCTCCTCTCCCACCAAGCTCAGGCCACAAATTGGCAAGTGAAGCTGCACTACTTTTGGCATGCACAGACATGGCAGAGGAGGAGGAGGCAAGACTCTTTAGCACTGACAACCATGGAGCACACAGGCTTGGTGCAATGGAGTCCAGCTTACCAGCAATCTGGAAGCCTAAGCGGTCAGTGCCAAACACTTTGGCACTACATTCCTCAAGAGCTTGAACCAAAACATATCTTTCTTCAGCAGATTCCTCATCATGCGCAGGGCGAAAGCGGCCCTGGACACTGCTGAACACACCACATGCAACTGTTGCCTTGTCAACCGCGGCCTGTGCTTCAACGTCGTCGTCTGATTCACAAGCCACCACCAGACTCTCACATGCTTCAAGAAAGCTCTGCCTTGCGAACGTAACGGAATCCATAGCGGAACCCCGCAAAAAGATCCCTCGGTACTGCAGTACACAATCGCGAGAGCTTGAGAAACATTTCCACGCGAAGAAGAATCACAAAGAAGAAGAGAAGCGACACCATACCCCTAACCTGTACACAGAAGCAAAGAGATCCCGAAACCCTAAGCCCTAAACCTAAACCCTTCAACAAACCTTCGATGCAGTGAGGAGGAGTTGTTCCCAAGGCGAGCGAGGAGGATAGGAAGGAGAAGCGCGTCGATCGATCACATTTTGTCAGCAGCAGCAGCGAGATTCTTTTTCTTTCTCCTGCATCAAAGATGTTGAAAAATGGACGATGATGTAGCAGCAAAGAAATCCCTCGCGAAAACACGACTGGAAGAGGTACACAGTTCCGGATCTCTCTCTCTCTCTCTCTCTCTCTCTCTCTCTCTCTCTCAGATCAGAACGAGTTTCAGAAACAACAGTTGTGCAAAGAATGCGATCTGGAAGTCTGTAGAAGATCCTATTATCGCGTAGAAGAAGACGATGATGATCTTGGAAATTGTAGAAACTCTCTGTCAGGCTGCCATGAGACTTCATTCAGCAATCATTCGAGGATGATGATAGATTCAGCTGCATGTGGCTATGGTTTCAGATCCAACAGGTGGAAAAAGAATTGGTGGAGTTGCGCGAGAGAAAGGGACCTTTTGATCGAGCAGTAAGAGGATTGACTGCCAGCATTCGCCAAAGCTATGAGAGCATTATCTTTGAGGATCAGGATGTTGCAACAGCAGAGGCTGCAGAGCAATTGCTATGGCGACTGCACTACAGATGTATTGAGGAGTTTCGAATCCGCCTGCGCAAGTTGGGATCTGCTGCAGCAGCTGCAAATCATCATCATCATCATCGTCGCAGCTCGGCCAAGAAGAGAGGAGGAGGTCCAGAAGAGAAATTTGTCAGAGTTGGAGCTCAGTACAAAAGCTTTCTTGATGAGGTGACAGGGTTTTATCATGGCCTGATTGCCAAGGTCAGAGCTAGGCATGGACTGTCTCCAGACTTGTCAGCTTCAGGTACTGTTTTTGAGTAGGAAAAATATCTGTAAGGTGCAAGGGTTTCTTAGATCTACAAACTGTTCTGAAAGCCTTATCCAAACCAATTTGTTGAGAAGTTTCTGCAATAGGGTTTGTTGCAACAAGCACAGAAATTCTTTCAACAAGCTCACAGAAGTCACAGGAGTTTGAAGAATCATAACACTCCTGGCTTTGTTATGGTGGTGATGTTGAGCAGGCAGTGGCAGCATGAGCATGCAAGAATTGCAAAATCCTAACTCTCAGCTTCATTATGGTGGTCATGTTGAGCAGGCAGCAACAGGATGATGAGTGTGGAAGAATTGCAAAGATGTCAATCTATGTGCCATAGATGCTTGATATACTTGGGCGATTTGGCACGCTATAAGGAGCTGCATGCTGTTGTTGAGGGACGTGCTGCAGACTGGTCAGTGGCAGCCAGTTACTACCAACAATCCTCCAAGCTCTGGCCTCATGATGGCAATTCGCACAACCAGGTATTCTCTGTCTCTGTCTCTGTCTCTCTCTGAAATCCACTCAAGAATGCAAAATGGGTGGCAAAGTGAAGATTCTGAATTGTTCATGGTGGCAAATGGACTATGCATGTGAACTCCAGAGAATTTGCTGCTTGTTGCTTGCTTTAAGGGACTCCCATCTGCTTTTTTTTTGTTTTCAAAAATAATTGGAACACAGCTTGGTTATTGGTGAGGGGTTTCTTATGGTCAAAGCTCTGTTGCTTTCAACACATCTCAACTCTTGAGGAGGCAATTCCATGCTTTTTTTGGGTGGTTGGGTGAAGGCTTTACATGCTTGCAGTGCAATTTGTTGTCATGGGGCTAAAAATGGTCCTTCTACTAATATCTTGGTTTTTATTGTGAAACTCTAGTTGGCAGTGTTGGCCACATACACAGGGGACAACATGCAGGCTGTCTATCATTACTTCTTTAGCTTAGCAGTGGCCACCCCGTTTGTAACTGCACGTGCAAATGTCAAGCTGCTGTTTGAGAAGGTAGGGAATGAGCACACTTTCCCTCTTCTGCCAACTGTTGACTAGCTGGGATTGCAAAGAGAGAGAATCCCAAACCGAAAATGTGTCTGTTTTGTATCCAATCTTTGTAGTATTTCTTTGCTCCAGAATCAGTCACTCTCAAAGACATCCTACTGTTAAAAACAGAGCATACCTGGCATGAAGTCTATTTTGCTTGAAACAATCCTGGATTGGCCACAATACCAAAGCCTCCCCTCCTTTTCACCAACTCTCATCAATTCCACGCTCTTGTAGAACTTCAACAGTGCTAAACTCATAGCTGTGATTTTTTGTTTCTGCAGAATCAACAAAATGTTGGGCAGTTGCGTGTACTACCGGCTGAAGAGGGGGTAATTTTGCATTCTCAGGGATCACTACACATGCAACACACACAATCTTTGGGGAGTGATGATTTGGCCTTCAGTAATGAGTCCACTAGGGGGGTGGGCCACAGACTGACCGCTCCCAAAGCTGTTGATATCAGTGATTTGCAAAGAAGGTTCCAACTTCATTTTATCTGCCTCATAGGCATTCTGTTCACCAAGACTGGGTGTGTTATCATGCTTTCTAGACCTCAATCCCTTGAGCCTTCTGGTTACTGTTTTCCTCTATGCTCAGGATTTGTAGGAGAGATTTCTGATGAGCCTCTGTATGCCCAAAAATCAAACTGTTAGGATTTTGATAGTGGCTGATGGATTAATTGAGCCTGGGCTGCAACGTGGAAGCTCATCTACGCTGATTGATTAAGCTGCTCCAAATGTGGGGCAGGCTGGAAAAATTTCAGGAGGCTTGCACAGTAGTGCTGCATGAGCTGCAACAGCTTCTTGCACAAAATGCAACACTGGTGAACCGAGCTTCGATGCTAGAAAAATCCAAGCTCTCTGGAGGCGAAGCTTTAGGAGTGTTGCAATTGGTTGTCACTTTGATCTTCTCAGTCCATTATTTGGGTCACAGCCACAAGAAGCATCATCCCTTGCCTGTGAGTTTGGATCATGTGTCTTTTGTAAGACAAGCGACAATAGCAGCTATCAGGTTTATCTCTCAACTGATGCATCATGCAGCAAAAGCAGAGCAGCCAGCAAACAGTAGTTTGTTTCCAGCAGTTGTCATCTTCTGTCGGTGGTTTGCAAACCAGTCAGAGATCATTGCTCAAATCATAGTGGATGAAGACACGGATAAGGTCCAATGCTCTTTCTGGAAAGAGGCATGTGTGCTTTTATCAAGATGCTTGAAACAGATCGATGCTGATGGAAATGTTGAAGGCGGTATCCAAGAGCTTGATGAGGATCACAGTGAGAGCCCACAGGTAATCCTTTGGGAGGATCAGGAACTGCAAGGCTTTGTCCTCTTTGCATCTCCTGAGCTCATGCTGCCAGTTTCCTTAAAGGGGCCAGAAGTATTCAAGAGCTGCCAGAGATCCTTGGAAACTCGTTCTCAATCTGTGGGGAGCTCTAAGCTTGATGTCCATGTTCGTGTATATCGGCTTATCAAAGCTATGAGGTCACTCAGCCTTCAATTTGAAGTTGACTCTCCAGATTTTGATCTTGTTGGTGTTGTAAAGAGGCATACTTGTGTTGGTTCTTTTGGTAGCCAAAGATGTCTGAGTAAAGGATGTCAAGAACCTCAACTATCCAAAGACTCTGAGAGATTGGCTTCAAAGGAACACAGGGAAGTGAGAACCCAAGCTCTGCAACTTGTGAATGGGATGGCTCGAAATAGCTTATCAGAGTGTTGTGGCAGAGAGGATTCTGCTTCTGCCAGTGGCAGGAAGGAGACTCAGGAAGTAGTGATGCTCACATCCTCAAAGCAAGTCGTGGAAGTTCTGTCAAAGTCTGGCAATGTTAAGGATTCTGTCAGAGTCTCCACTTTGTCGGTCTCAGATGGAGTGAATGCAGCAATGGTGACTGTGGGTCCCTTGATCTTGAAGGAATGTCTTCCTGTCTCCCAGACAGCTCATGCTATTGCCTCCCCTCAAAGAGATTGTGGGATCTCCATGTCAGAAAACATTCAACATCCTGTTCATTTGGAGACTACTTTGTGCAGCAATCATGATAATTTGCATGTGAAGGCTATTCAGCCCCATTACATTGAACCAAAATCCCCTTCAAGTCCTGCTCAAAATGTCCAGCAGAAGACAGCAGACAGTAATGGTCTCTCAGCCGGTCGGCAAGCCCTCTCCCTTAAAGACTGGGTGGGCTGTGCTGCTGGCTCAAGTGACCTTTCAGGCAAGGGATTGCCTCCAACAACTTCAACTTCAAAGAAGCGAAAAGCTACATCACTTTTGTGTCAGCAGCAGGCCTTTGAAGAAGCCCAGAATCTTCTTCTGCACACTGCAAACCCTGAGGGGATTCCAGATGCTAAATCAGCAAGGCTCTCAAGTCCTCTGACTATCACTCCACTACTTCAGCCCACAGATGTAAAGTTGAGGCAAAGTTTATGCATTGCAAAGAATGTTGAGTTTGCAGAAGATGCTTCAGGATCTGGGAACAGAACTGTCAATCCATTTGGGTTGAGAACTATAGTTGCAAGGAAAGACATCCTTCTAAACAATCTGAATGAAGGTGAGCAATCCAGAGAAGCACATGGTGTGCAACTTATGCACACTCAGAATGGGAATTTGGGGCATCCAATATATCAACCTTGTCAATGTTCCAGGCAACTGTCACATGAAGACCAAAACCATAGCAGAGAGATTCCTTCCTTACTTGGCCATCAAGAAGAGAACACAGCAGAAGACTATAGCTGGCTTGATACCTACACCCATGTAAAACCGCAGGCTTTGGAGAAACTCAGGAAAGCAACCATGAAATCATCTTTTTCATTTGCTGACTTTGGCATTTTCTGCGAGTTTGCAGCCAGTGCAACCATCTGCAGTGAGGGACATGGTTTTCAGCCAAAGGTAAGCTTCAGTTGACATCAATCCGCAACAATTTTTGAACTATAGTATAGCTTGTGTGACTCATGTTTCGGGGCTCCTTCAAAAAGCCTATTATGCATTGACATATTCTGTCTTCACAGCTTCTGGCAATTGAAGCTTTGCCAGAAACTATGAAGACAACTTATATCTTTTAACTTGCCTGAAAGACCATTGAACAGGGGTCTTTTGGATTCAACTTATGAATGGACCATTTTACCCACCGCTTTTGGATTTACAATAGGAGATCCATAAGCCCTTTTCCAATGGAAAACTAGTTATTGTTTTGCAATGTTAGGGTTCAGATTTGGTGTCAACTATGGTAGGTATTTGCAAACTATGTAAATGCACTTGGAGAAATTTCCTAGAGTATTTGGAGGGCACCTTACATCCATGACTATCCCTCCTAGAAAAGAGGAGCCATCTTACAACTACTCTTTAAGAGTGGGAGAGAGATTAGGCGTAATTATAGGTGTAAGATCCCTTCCACTCTTACAGATTAGGTGTAAGAACCCTTCCCTTCCCCTTGTGATCCACCTTGTGCTGAACAATGGGTAAACATTCCTAAAATACAGGGCCAGACTTGGCTGCTGCCTTGTTTTAGCCCCCTTATTTTGGGGGTCCCCTGATCCTGGGGCTTTACCCTACACTGAAACATATATGGACTTTCTTTGAAAGGAAAATTTATGAAATCACAGTATGTTGATAAAAACCCTTATGTTCAGCATTAGGTTTTGTTGATAAAATTGTGCAATTTTCAACCATGTTGAAAATTCGTTGTGAATGAGTGGTGTTACTTTTAGAGCTTGAAATTATTAGCTTGTGTTTTTTATTTTTCCATTCTTTAATTGTACAATTATGCAATTCTATTTTGATATAGAGTTTGAATTGGAGTTATGAGCCAATTTTTGGGTGGGCTTGTTATTCCACAGAGATATCTGGAATTGGCTTTTTCTGTAGCCAAATCTAGAACTGAACTGGATGCATAGAATTTCAAATGATTCTACGCTTGCCCCAAGTGCCCTGGGTATTCAGGTATGTCAGGTGTTTTCTTTTGGGGTTTAGGGGCTGAAATAACTAGGGTTTAGGGGCAAGACTTGATCACGGGCAGGAGTTGCTATCGCCTTGTCCTCATCTCACCATTTTCTTTCCCACCTCCATTGGTTCTTTTCATCCCGAAGTCAATTTCTTTTCCTCTTATGTACTTAATACTTTTAAGCAAGTTTTTAAAGAAATTCAAAACATTGAAACACTGTATATTGAATGCATTAGAAAGAACAAATGAACATGTGAAGGGTATCAGATATTGAACAGAAACCCAAATGTTTTGGGTATATCTCTGGGGTTAGCAAGGGTAAGTAGGTATACCCTACCAGCTTCTAATTGTCAATATTCTGAGTACAAATGAAAGCACTGCCCCTTACTTTGACCAAAATTGTGATGGGCATATGTATATGTATATATGTGTGTGTTGTTTATGAAAGATGAGACTGGGGGAATATCTTCTCAAACCCATGCAAATGTGCTTAGTATTCAATCATGAATCTAAACTCAAAGAAATATTCATTGCTCTGTTCTATTTTTACATCAAGAGCTTGTCTGTTTCTGTTTTATTGGCTACAGAAGAAACGTGGTTTTCATTTAGGGCATGGGCAAACTAGAAGAGGTTCCTTTTGAATGGACCCCGCCCCCAAATGGGAGGAAACCAGTGTGGGGATGGTTCTTTGATTTTAAACTTTTTGGGGGGGTTAAAAATGCCCTGGTTCTGGGTATTGGGAAAAGGAATATTGTAATCAAAGAACCGCCAGTTCCATGAACATCAAAGAACCGCCACCTGGTTACATGATAGAATTGGTGGGGGTTTTTTTTTTTGAGCGGTTATTTGACCTTTTTCAAAAAATTGAGAATCCACGGTTATGTATCAATACCAGGCATTTGATTATTT
>Ga0209208_10009807_pt1 | contig 12544 bp, 13 predicted proteins | sample S1TSphfallax_3_FD_187694 | JGI IMG/M metagenome (GOLD analysis project Ga0209208, IMG submission 187694) | Host-associated microbial communities from peat moss isolated from Minnesota, USA - S1T2_Fd - Sphagnum fallax MG (SPAdes) (version 2) | ecosystem: Host-associated > Plants > Peat moss >...
CCTTATCGTTACACCTGACACCTGTCACGTGTACTCTAGGAAGGACCCTCTTGAAAGTTCAGGTGTATTTCATTTACAATTGGCCACGGGTACACTTTAAAAGCCAGGGGAAAAAACCATAATCCCATCTTCAATGGTGGATTAGGTGGCAGACTGGACACCCTCCATTTCAGAGATCATTAGTCCACCGCCATTGATCTTCTTCCCCCCTGTTTTTTTCTTTCCTTCGGGAGGGTGGGGTCGGAGGAGAGGGAGTGGGGGCCCGTGAGGCCTAACCCTAACTTGCCGTGACGGTTGTTAATGCGCCTGATCTCAGGTGACCGTTTTATCGGCGTGTGTAAATGTTTTTTGGGGGGGGATGAGAGGGGTGGGGGAATGAAAGGGGAACCTGTTTTAAATTGGGATTAGGTAGGGTACACTAGGTATTTCCTGGCAATATTTTAAAACCCATTTTGGAATTTTGTTGGGTCATGTTAACCAAATCCATAAAATTCATAAGAAAAAATGGTTAGAAGTAGCAAAAAACTTTGTGTCCACGTTTGCTCTGGTATATCATTTAAAGTGTTAAATAATTAATTTAGGAAAGAGTGTAATTTAGGAAAGTGATTTTTTTCATTTTTAATCAATTGGTCATTATCTTCCTTTCAATCTCCAAAATCCCTTAAATCTTAGTTTTTCATCCTCTAGGCTCAAACAAATATTTCCCCCCTTTTCTTTCAACTTATTTTCAAAAAATCTCCTTCACATTATTTGGGTCATTCGCACAATGAATTTTTTTTAAAAATAAATTGTAACTAAAGTCTATAGAAGCATGAAAAAAACCCCAAACATCTTCTAAATGTAGAATAATTATTTTAAAATAGGGGTTTTACAAATCACCAAAACACCCAAGTCCCAAATTGGGATCCCTTCACAAAATTTGTATTTATATGAAATTGGTGGAACTCCCATAACTTCCAAAGAATATATTTTACCTATTTATTTATCTCATTTATAGTTGTGACCAAACGGACACCAGCGTAGTAATAATAATAATTAACAAAGCAACCCAAATGCAGCCCACTTGATAGAATAAATGCACTAGGTAGTTACTAGTAAGTTAGTAATTGTTCACTGGTTTAGTTTGTCCCGACTTACCCCCTTGGTCCATACACGCACGAGAGCACGGAGAGCCAAATTTCCCAAGTGTGAACGGATCCATGCTGCCGGGGTCTTGCAAATTTCTTTCCGCCAAAAAGATATTTGAAAGAATGCAAAAGCATTTTGCACACTCGCCTCGCTCGCTCGAGAAAAGAGTTGCTTGCGCTCGCCTCGAAGGCTCTCGCTCGCAGGCTCGCACGCGCTGCCTCCATAATCGAGCAGTCGCCTTGGTTTCCTTTCGGGGATTGTGAGGAGATAATATTGTCAAGAAATTGTCGCTCCATTTATTCCAAATCTCCGGAGGAGAGGGGATCCAGGATTTTTATATTGTTGGAAATGGAGAGGAGAAGAAGGAGGAGGAGGAGGAAGAGAGTGGAGAGGAAGTGAACGGGGGAGCGTTCAAGGACTCTCGGGAGAGGTCTTTCGCTTCTGTTGTTGAAGAAGAAGATCCGTAGAGTTTTGTGTGTGCGTTGTGGGGTGGCGTGGGAGGGACGGGGGAGTGTGTGCTTGTGCTCTTGTGATGGGGGCAGCTCGGAAGATGGTCGTGGAGGTGACTTCCGCTCGGGGTCTGATGCCTAAGGATGGCCAAGGCTCCGCCAATCCGTATTGCGTGGTGAGTGCTGGAACCTGGATGCGTAATGTCGTTGTTTTTTTTGCTTTCGCTGCTGGCTGGAGTGACGGGACCTTTTCCTTTTCTGGTTTGAGAGAGAGAGAGAGAGGTCTCAACCTTGTGTCCTTACTGCAATCGATGTCGCCTGCAGCTGGACTATGACGGCCAGCGGAAGAGGACGAAGGTCAAGACTAAAGATCTGGATCCAAATTGGAATGAAAAGGTGAGCATCAGAAGTAGTTCTCCTCTCTCCTTTGACAGGCACAGTCAGACAGTCATATGACAAAATTCAGATCTAGATCCTTTGAAGCATGGGATCCTCCGAAGCATGGTTCAGCATACCAGCCGATACAACACGAGTTACCTATCCTGACCTGGAATTCAGAAGGACTGAATTTCCAAATCTGATCCTGTCTTTTATTGCCATCAGAAGAATAATTGTTATGACATTCTTGTTCCACGGCACACAGGGTTTTTTGCATGAGGGAGGTTCTGCAGATTGTGAGTCTGAGAGAGATTGCCTTGCTTGTGCAGTTTGAGTTTCTTGTCCCAGAGGATTCAATGCTGCCAGGGGATTTGGAGATTACTATCCAGAATGAGAGAAATAGTGGCACCGGCAGAAGGAGCAGTTTTTTGGGAAGAGTGGTTGTCCCCATGAGCAACATCCCCAACCAACCAGAGCCTGTGAAATGGTACCCTTTGCAAAAACGAGGTGTCTTCTCGCACATCAAAGGTGACTTAGGGTAAGTGATTCTTCTATTGGCTTCACGTGCATACATATGAGACATTAGCATTTTGCTTCTGACTTCAGAAATTTCCATTGCTCTGGTGTCCTTGAACAAACCAGATGAACACCCAGTTCCTCACACCAGTTTTAACATTTGATGCATTGTCTTGTTGTGCAGGCTGAGGGCATGGATTACAGTGGATAAACCTTCAAAGGCCAAAGATGATAAGAAACAGAACAAAAAGGATGAAAAGGAAGGAGGCCAAGCAGGGAAAGAGGGAGCAGGGGTTGAAACCCCCAAAGGTGAGGCAGGGGATGAGAAACCCAGAGGGACCAAAAAGGAAGCAAAGGCAGACAAGCAGCCAGAACCCCCCAGACCAAACCTTATTACTGTTCCAGAAGCAGATTTTACTGTCAAGGAAACAAATCCTGATTTGGGAAAGGCAATTGACTACAAACAACATTATGACCTTGTTGAGCAGATGACCTATCTGTTTGTTCGAGTTGTCAGGGCACAGGGTCTTATGGGAAAGTATGAGGAAGGAAAGAGTGATCCTGTAAGTAATTGGCATCTCAACTCATCATTCATTCATGCATCTATAGATTATCAAACCTTTCAGAAACATTGCCAGGATATTTCTGGGCTTTGGAAGAGTGCAATGTTGTCATCGAACTTGCACTGATAGATGCATTGCCCTGTTTGTGATGTTGCAACAGTATGTGAGATTGACAGTGGGAGCTGTCAAGACAGAGAGCAAAATCATCAAGAGTGAACTCAACCCAGAGTGGAATCAGATCTTTGCTGTGGGGAAAGATAAGATTCAAGGAGGAACTCTTGAGCTCTCTGTATGGGATGCGGTACTTTTCTACAATCTTCTATACACCACCCTCAATTCTTGGTGCTGTAGTATGACGTCAAGTTAATCTTCCAGCAACATGGATACTCTAACTAGTTTGCATCCATTTCATTGTGAATATTCTTCACTGACATGGCACAGAAAACTCTATCCAGTTTGAGCCATTAAAGTCTCACTCTCAAGTCTGGTAGCACAGCACAGGACCTGGTCCCTGGTTGATGTTTCATGTGAACAGTTTTGTATATGGCCAATGTTTATGATATGGGATCGTGTGCTAGCAAACTGAACAGTGGAGCTATTGATGTTTTTGAACAGGGCAATGCCTCAAAGGATAATTTTCTTGGTGGTCTCATGTTTGACTTGGCTGAGGTCCCACAACGGAAGCCTCCTGAAAACCCACTTGCCCCACAATGGTATAAGCTGGAGGCAAAAACTGGGAGGGGTAGTGTTCAAGGTACTCTGATTTCTCAACCTGGACATGTTGACTAACCAGCAATATGCTGCAGAAATATGGGTTGATACCAGCAACTCCTCAACCTCCACGGGTTGCCTTCCTAATGATAATCTAATTTTGTAGATGTTTGTCCAGACTTTGTGTATACCCTTGCAATATTAGGTGCAGATGGACAATTTTTGTGATTTACTTTTTTGGTCTCATTTCTTATACTTTCAATGTTTTGTGCTTGCTTGGGGTACCCAGGAGAGATTATGGTTGCAATATGGTGGGGTACTCAAGCAGATGAGGTGTTTCCTGAGGCCTGGCATTCTGATACAGGTGACCATGCCCACTTTCGTTCCAAGGTATACGTGTCACCAAAGCTCTGGTATTTGCGAGTGAACATCGTTGAAGCCCAGGATCTGACCTGGAACGACAAGAGCCGCTTACCAGAGCTAGTGTGTCTTGAAACCTTCCTCTGTGTTATCAGTTTTTTTCTGAAACTTTTTCTCAGGAGCTATTGACTGAAATATTTGAGCAAACTCTCCTTGGTACACTGCAATGTCCATTTGCCTGTATGACCATGCTTTCAAGGTCAGTAGGTGGAGAAAGTTGTCTCATAGTTGTTTCATTGCAAGGTGGTCGTTGGATGCTGGGTTTCTTTCAGTATATCAAGGCACATGTGGGTCCCTACCAAATGCTGCGGTCACGAATAGCTTCAGTGAGGAGTGCAAGCCCCTTTTGGAATGAAGACTTGCTGTTTGTAGCAATGGAGCCATTTGATGATCTATTGCACATTCTGGTTCAAGACAGGGTTGGTAACAAAGTAAGTAGAAGCTGCAGCATTCAATATCTTAAGTGTTGTGGTTGTGGCATCTTGAATTCCAAGTTTGCTTACTGATTTAAGACATCATGCAGGAGGAGATTCTGGGGCAAGTCAGGATTCCTCTAAGCACTGTAGAGCACCGCATTGATGGTCACCAAGTAGCCTCAAGGTGATGATAATACTTTTAGCATCCCACCAGTCCCCACTCCTCTGCCCTTTTACTGATAGTTCTGCTCATGGTATAGCATGTATAGCATGTGTATTCTAAGCTAGCTGACATGGAAATCTTATTGATGTTATTTTAGTTCTTGCTCATTAGTGGGATTCAGAGTGTCAGTGCTCAACTTGCATGTGGGTGGATCAGGTGGTACATATTGGAGAAGGAGGGTGGAAAAGGAGGAGGATTTCTAGGGCGTATTCATTTGCGACTCTCTTTTGATGGAGGCTACCATGTCATGGATGAGTCATCTAACTACATCAGTTGCACTCGTCCCACAGCAAAGCAGCTGTGGAAGCCTTCTGTTGGTGTCTTAGAATTGGGTATCCATGGTGCCAATAATCTCCTTCCCATGAAGACCACCAAGGACAATCGTGGAAGCACTGATGCTTACTGTGTTGCAAAATATGGACCAAAGTGGATCCGAACTCGAACAATATTCGAAAGTTTCAATCCTCGCTGGAATGAGCAGTACGCATGGGAGGTCTATGATCCTTGCACTGTTGTGACACTTGGTGTGTTTGACAGTCGGTGAGTCTATGGTACCATCTGTAAATATGATCCATTTGCTACCCTTGTTTCTAAGATAGAAGATCGCTCCTCCTTGTGACCTAGGTTACTCACCAGTTCTTGGTGATCAGGAATGAGTGTCTGAATTAAATGACTTGAATGATGCAGCCATGCACACAGTTTTCCTGGGGACAAGATGGTCACTGCAAAAGATCTTCCAGTTGGGAAAGTAAGAATCCGTCTCTCAACACTTGAGAGTGACCGTGTATACACCAACTCGTACCCACTGCTGGTTGTCACACCTCAGGGAGTGAAGAAAATGGGGGAGCTGGAGCTGGCAGTTCGGTTCTCATGTGCCTCCACTCTGAACTTGATGCATGCTTACTTCCAGTCGCAGTTACCACGTATGCATTTCTTCTATCCACTTGATCCAAAGCATTCAGAAACTCTGAGAGTAGCAGCTATGAACATAGTGGCCCTCAAACTGATGCGATCAGAACCTCCATTGAGGCAAGAGGTGGTGCAGTTTATGCTTGACACAGAGGCAGAGCGCTGGAGCATGAGGAGAAGCAAAGCCAACTACTATCGAATCATGGTATATATGCCAATTTACAACCTCTTGCAATTTAAGAGTTCTCTTTTCAGACTTAGTTGTCCTTGACAACCTTGTCAAATATTCATAAGATCCATCAGTCTGCTGTATGGGTCATATAGACTGATTTTATCAAAGAATTTCCACCACCCACTGATTGCACTTCTGATTTGCATCAGCTTCACTCATGATCTACCACTTTGGACACCTGTTAAGGCATATGGTGCTGGTTTGTTCTGATCATTTTGGTTCATTTGATCCTAGAAGAGGAGTTAATCATTCCTGACATTTTTGCTCTATGCAGGGTGTGCTGAATGGCATGTTGGCTGTGATGAACTGGTTTTCGGATATTTGCAGCTGGAAGAGCCCTGTGACAACAGTGCTTGTCCACATCCTGCTATTAATACTTGTATGGCACCCAGAGCTCTTGCTGCCCACCATATTCCTATACATGTTTCTAATTGGAGCCTGGAACTATCGCTTCCGGTCTCGAACACCTCCTTTCATGGACGCTAAACTCTCGCAAGGTCAACACATTGGGGATCTTGATGAGCTGGAAGAGGAGTTCAATGTTGTCCCTGCAAACAGAGCCCAGGAGGTTAGTCTGTGCAACTGTGTGCAAAAATCGCTGATTACATTATTAGTGCTCTGACACTTTGCAGTTATTGCAGTTATTCCCTCAAGAAAAAAATTCACAGCTTTCCTAAATGAAGGAACACGTGCAGGTACTGAAGCACAGGTATGAGAGGCTTCGAGGTGTGGCTGGTCGACTTCAAAATGCACTTGGTGAACTTGCCACCACAGGTGAACGGCTCCATTCTCTCCTCAGTTGGCGAGATCCCAGGTATGACTTCCATTTCCTTGTCAAAAGGGTTGTCTCAAAGCTGAATCCTTAACTAATGAGATTTTCTTTCATCTGGTCATTGCAAGAATCCCCACCTTGTTCTCATCAGTTTCTGACACTCAACATATTTGATTTCTCCTTGTTGTCTGTTTGACAGGGCTACTGCAATATTCGTAACCTTCTGCTTGGTTACAGCCATTGTTCTGTATGTGACACCTTTCCAAGCAGTGGCAGTTCTGTTGGGTGTGTATGTATTACGTCATCCACGATTCCGTGACCCCTTGCCTGCTATACCCATTAACTTCTTCAACCGATTACCATCACAGTCAGACCGCATCTTATGAGACAGTTCCTCCTTCTACTCATACCAGCGTGTGATTATCACATGCTTGCCATGGACAAATGCACAAGGCAACAGTAAACACCATTTTTTTTCAACATGGCTGTTTCTATGGTGCTAATGTTTTTCCTATACACTCTGTGGACAATTAGCACCACAGAGAAGTAGGTGAGGAGCAGTCACATATTCAAATTGGAAGCTAAGAAGCTATCTGGCCCTCCATGCTGCTTCAGTTGTTATTGGTCATGCATATATACAGTGACAAAGACCTACCAAGGGAGGTACTGATACTATCCAGCTCCAGGGTCAGCGATTTAGTTTGGGCCTTAGTTATTGCAACTTCACCACATTAATTATGTTCATTTTCTTATGTTGCATTCAGAAATGAATCTAGCAAGATATCTAGATCATCTGCCTGTTCCTGCTCAGTACTCAACATAGATTGACACGTTGAACGGGTAAGGAAGCAAATCAGAAGAAAGAATCTTCCTTCTGTTCATTATTCAAATCAGCTCAGTGAACTGCATTCTGTGTGGACTGCCAGCCATGTATCCGAATCTGACTGCCCATGATTCGGTGATGGCTATCATTAATGTTTTGTCTAGGATAACTGAAGGATGAAATCCTCCAAGCACTTGATTTCAAGACTACTTCTTTGACATAAATTTTGAACCACCACCCATTTTGAACAAAATTGCAAACCCAAGATCATTGAGCTTTTTTCACTTATGAGAGCAAAATTCTCTGGTTTACTACTGGCTTGCAATCACAGTTGGCAATTGTTTTGCAGAAAGAACCATCTTCATACTAGTGGTGGGTATTCTTCAAAGCGTGAGTTCTTTGCTTTTAAGTTCTGGGTTTTTTCTTGGGAGTTGCTCATAGTTGTTGTCTGTGAAAGTCTGCTGTGACCTACCCATGTAGCTATATTATTCTTGTGCCGTGATGTATCCTCCAAAGACTATGAAGAAGGTTTTCTGTTTGGAGGCTGGAGTTTGTGGATACTGGCTAGAGTGAACCAAATCCACTATTCTAGCATGCTCTCACGATTGTGGAACTTTTTTTCATTTTTCTTCAGATTTTCAAAAGCCAGGGATTTTATGGGTGAAAACCCATTACATTAGGAGTTTTTTTAGGAAAAATCTCCAACATAAATCCCAAAATAAATAAATTTTCACCCTAAAAAACATTCAATTTGCAATATGTATTGTAACATAATTTGTAATAAAATCATGAGAATTTCTCCTTCAAAATAAATCACCTAGTGTTAAAATGCTTTTCAAATCTACCTTCTACTTGCTTTCTGGAAAATTGTCAAAGATCATGAACTATTTACTTTATGATCCTTTTATCCAAAATTGACCCACAAGAAGCCATGTGAATAGCATGACTAGTTGGGATTCATGTGACCACCTTGCAAGTGGTTATGGGTTTACTTTACCAATAATCCATGTTAGATGTCATCTTCCCAAGCATAATACTTTATCAATACAGACCCATATTTTATATCCAAACATTTGGTACATTTCACAATGCAAGCAATTTCATAAGCAAATTCATCCCTTCACATATGTTTAGTATTTGTGTGTAATTTTCTATTTGATACTTGCATTTTTTTTTGGTTTTGGTAGGTTTCTTAATCACTTTTCATTTCAATCAAACTTTAATTTGTTTTACTTTTTTTTTTGGTTAATGTTTTTGTTCACCATGATATATTCAGATTTTCAATGAAATTACATGGAATTGGGAGGGGTGGTAGTTTTTGTCCACTCCCAAAAAACAAGAAAAAAAATTATGTACTTAAAAGGCTCCATAAATGTTGTGGAGAAACAACAGAAATTGAAAGGAATATTTGTTCAAACACCATGACGTTATAAAAACCAATGCATACCTTCTCAATTATTTTCAAACCCAAAATGAAAATTGCAAAAAACTTAGAGAGAAGAATAATTCACATGTAGAAATCTTTGAGATTCCCAATACCAAAACACACACACTTGGGCAAGGTTCATTATTAGCCTAAATCTTTAACCAACATTTAAGTGCACAAATTTGTCAATTTGACTTGACAAGATCCAATTTTAGAATGCAAGAGGTATAGGCTTATATATAGAATACTAGAATTTACATGTGAAAATATAACAAATATTCAACTTGCTAATGGACAACTACATGAATCAAGCAAAGCTCTTCAAGATTCAAATTTTTTAGTAACTAGAATGATTATTTATTATTAAAACATGTGTTTGAAACAAGTTACCAGATGAAATGAAATTCATGTATTTGATTTCATAAACAGAAGATCACAATTTGGTCAAAAACAAAAACATGTGCAAATTACAAGCTGTTGCAATTGCAAATGTTAAACAGAAGACTTTGTTTAAAATCTTGATCACCAATTCACACAAAATAGTTCATAAATTTACCAAGATAGCTCAGATCAATGGTAAAAGTGGGGTTGTAACCTAGGATGTGCCTTTGCACATAATCCTTGCGTTTTCTTCAGAGTTAGACCAAAGGTTTCAGACATGTCAAGCTTCATGGGTTCTTGTTGCAAATTTGGGGGGAGGGTCCAATCAAAACTTTGAAGAAGATTTGCTAAAACAATTTGACCAAACAAGATTCCCAATGGACGTCCTGGACATGCACGTCGTCCAGTCCCAAATGGCAAGAGTTCAAAGTCACGGCCACGCACATCAATTTCAGGATGTTGCATGAAACGATCAGGATCAAATTCCAACGGCTTTTCCCAGTTATTAGGATCACGCCCCATCGCCCATAAATTCACGATCAATCGAGTATTAGTAGGTAAGTAGTAACCTTCAACTTGGCAAGGTTGAATCGAGCGATGAGGAAGGAGAAGGGGAGCAGGAGGATGGATGCGAAAGGTTTCTTTTACTATAGCTTGAAGGTAAGGGAGATGCTGAAGATCTGATTCACTAACCAAACGATTGGTACCCACTATAGTGTCCAACTCCTCTTGTGCACGTTTCATAATGTCAGGATGTCGCAAGAGTTCCGCCATCACCCATTCCAATGTGACATAGGATGTTTCTGGTAAAAAGCACAAGAAAATTGAAATATGTTAATTTGAATACAATGATTACAACAATTGTTCCTGAACATTAATACTCATTAAAAAAATCCAAATATTTAGACAAGAAAAGTAAGCAAAATATAAGAAATGTGATAACTAGTGATGGTAGTAGTTTGGTACCTAGCCCCGCTGTCAACATGTCCTGGTACAAAACACACATGTATGTCACTTGTTTTGTTAAGGAAATTTCGGTGTACATCCACCATAACGATATTGAGGTTGAATCACAAAAATTGTTGCAACGTGTTTACTTTTGAACCCATGAAATGAAATGTAATTATTGTGAAAACACATAATATTCATGCTTTTTTATCAAACCAGTCTAATAATATCCACTCACCGTTATAATAGCTTGAATTGTGTCATCAGAAAGGTGTCCAGTCCCATCTTCTTGAGGCATAGTCAATAATACATCCACAAAGTCTTTAATCGTATCATTGTCAACAACATTTGGATTTCTCCTATGTTCATCAATGATTTGTTGGATAAATGTTGATAATTTGGTGTAGAGTGCTTGTAAGGAAGCATCAATCCCTTGAAGCTTGGTCACCCACTTTAAGTAAGGGATGTAATCAGCAATAATGAAAACACCATACCAATGAAACATTTCATCGACTGTTTCTTTGAACCACCGTGTTTCTCTTTGGTTTGTTCCCACTCCGCAACACCTAGTTCAAGAAAGAATGCACACATCCATCATTCACTACCATGCATATGAATGAAAAATAAGGAAAAAAAATACATAGGTTTTCATCACAAACGTTGTATGGTGTTAATGTGTGAGCTAGCGATTTGATAGGTTAAAACAAGAACTGTCTTACCCATGTATATTTTGACAAAAAACAAAGATAATCTAGAATGACTCTAGTTTGATCATATCATTATTATGCTTCTAATTCCGAACTTTGTTGTATGATTTTTTTCAACATTGAAGCTATTAAAACTTTGTAAGAAGAAACACACCTTTTCCTAAACAACATTTGGGTGATATTATTGGTGGAGACTGATGACAATTTGAAGCTGAGATCTATCACTTTGTCGTCTTGGGCCTCCATGTAAATGTCTTTGATCATTGCATGAATTTCTGCTGTTCTCATGGGTTGGAACAATTGCAATCGTTTGATCGTAAATAATTCATTCACACAAATCTTTCGAACATGTCGCAAAGTAGAACCTGAAATTACTCCCATGCTTGCATTGTTGGTCAAAATATTGAAAGCAAGTGAAGCAGGACGAGCTTGAAACACATGATCTTGGGTTTTGAGAAACTCCTTGGCTATTGCAGGCGAAGATGCCACCACAGTATGGGTGGAACCAAGTCGAAGATACACAAGTGGCCCATACTGTTCAGCAAAACGTGCTAATGCTATGTGTGGAGACTTTCCCAACATGAACAAATTACCCACAACAGGCCACGGCGATGGACCTGGAGGCAGCTTCTGAGACTTCCTAAAACCAAACCTCTGGAGAACAACAACCAAAGGTATCAACAGTAATAAAGGAGTTATAAGGAGCCCCAAATTATCTTGCAACCTTCCTTCTAATTGCAATAGGTGAAACATAGACATGACTCCCATAGTTGCTCTTGCTAAAGACTGTTGTTCAACACTTAGAACTGCAAGAGCTCTCTTGTATTAAAGTACATATGTGGAAGTGGGTGAGCACCGAGCAAACTGTAAATGACATAGAACTTCAACAATGTTCTCCTCACAAGTGTTTGTGGGAGACAGTGAAATCAGTCTGATTCATAGTTTTTCCCAACAAAAGATGGATGATTCGCAGACACATTTGAGGTGTGTAAAGGGACACTAAGAAGGTGTTTATGCACATTGTGGATGAATAACAGGCTGTAAAAAAGCTTCGTAATGCCCATTACACGTTCACAATGTGCATAGTTACGGGCTCATCAAATGTGTGTGGTCAGCAACAACGTTAAGATGTGTCTGGGCTTCTCTAGACACATTTCAATTGGGCATCTAGGCAAGCATGAGAAAAAGAAATGCAGCCAATACTCGTGTACTATGCCTGCATATAAGACCGTGCTGCGTTTGTCAACGTTGAATGCAGGGGCAATAATGAAGCTCTGTTGCATTGGGACAGACATCAATGGAGTTAAAGTCAGGGGGAATAATGAAGCTCGGTTGCATTGGGACAGACGTCAGTCGCGTTAAAGTCAGGGGAAATAGTGAAACTCTGCTGCATTGGGACAGATATCAATGGCATTAGTGTCAGGGGGAATAATGAAGCTCCTTTGCATTGGGACAGACATCAATGGCGTTAAAGTCAGGGGTAATAATGAAGCTCTGTTGCATTGGGAAAGACATCGATTGGATGCAACTTACTACTTCGTC
>Ga0209208_10009808_pt1 | contig 12544 bp, 5 predicted proteins | sample S1TSphfallax_3_FD_187694 | JGI IMG/M metagenome (GOLD analysis project Ga0209208, IMG submission 187694) | Host-associated microbial communities from peat moss isolated from Minnesota, USA - S1T2_Fd - Sphagnum fallax MG (SPAdes) (version 2) | ecosystem: Host-associated > Plants > Peat moss >...
CAAAACAGGGAAATGATATATATATATATATATATATACACACACACACACATATATACCTTCATAGAAATTTCATTTCTCCTAGAATTCAGAAGCTCTCTCCAGATCACATTCAAGTCCCCACCTTGTTTTATCGTGCACGGATCTGCACCTGAAAACAATTTGTGACAAAGGTTACTGAGCACCCAGTAACAAATTCCCTGCATGCTTAACCCCTCAACATCAGGCAGACCAATTTGATGAGCTTTTCAGTGTATTTTTTATCTTTCATTGACTTGTAGGGTCCTCTATAAGAAAACCAAATCCGATGCATCAAAGAATGTGATGACCAAGGGTGCTCTCTGCCTACCATCTGGCAAGAGAGTAGAAAAAGCACTATTGGTCATCACATTTTGTAAAGCAACCAAATGCTCATGAGAGAAGTAAAGAAATCGCCTATCTGTTGCCAGGCATTATTACTACCAACTTATTGCCAAGGCCCATCATTTTCCTGCACCATCTCACTGACACCAGACTCATGTATTGCAATTCATTCTCTCCTTGTCTCACTTTTGAGTTAGTGGGCTACACCTATGACATCATATATTGCCTCAAAGATGGCAAGCTTTACCTTATTGATCCTAATTACTTCCCTCCCCTCAAGAGCCAGAGAGCCTTTTGCACTCCATATCTATTCCATGGTTACTTCATTGCCCAGCCTTGACACACCAGTAGTAGGGTAGAACTCCCCATCACCAAACACGTATTTCTTATCCCTGAACACCTTTCTGATATTTTTCTCATTTCTTAACAAATTTGAGCAATTTTTGTGTCATTGGACTGCACAAATTGAACGGCTACAAATGTTCTTTCAGCTTCACAAGCAAAGGAGCAACACAGAAAAACACAGGAAGGAAGAGAAATGAGTGATAGTTTGCTTCAAAATTTTTGAAAAAATTAGCTCTACACCGTTATCTAGTTCCAGCTCCCATGTCTTCCTAATTTTTAGTCTGTTTTGAATGATTTAAAACATAATGGGTGCGCCAACAAGGGCTTTACAAAACCTCTTCTCATTACATTAGAGGCAAAGATGTAACGATCAAAGATTTTAAGCTCAAAATTCTAATTTGTTTTAATTCACCCATCATCAAACACTGAACCCTTTACCACCAAACACCCCATATTCTTCCCCATTCATTTACCAAATTGACCAATTTTTGTGGAGTTGGAAATCACTAGGTGGAGAGCTACAAATGTTCATAGAACTTCAGAAGCAAAGAAACAATGTGTGAGGATTTGACCTCCTTTGAGTTATTATTAAGTGTTTGCTCACCGGCTTATCTACCTCTATTCTTTGTCGCTCACTATGTTATGGAAATCCCATACATACATACATACATACATACATCCATACATGCAGTTTGCATGTTTCCGAGTTTTCATATAGCTCTTGGAGATTCTTGATGCCTCAGTGACATGGATAACAACATGTCTTTGGTATTGAGTATTAAAAAGCATTGAGTTGTTTGCACAAGCTCATAGACAACAAAAGTGTAGAATGAAAACATGAGTTTTTTATTATCATAAAGTTACTTTTAAAAAGTAAATAGGCTGCTTTAGAAATTAAATTATTAAAATATTTTTAAAATATTTTCAATTTTAATCCAATATTTAAAATTTTAATTTGTTATTATTGTAATCTCATAACATGTCCCAAAAATATATCCCTTTTTTATTTCATGTGTTTCATATAAATTTGCAAAGAATAACTTCCCTTAGACTTGGAGCATTGCAAGAAGCTCTTTGGTGAGTTGTGGCAAAAGTAAGTCATGGCTGAAACCATGAAAAGCATGTAACTAGCATGAAAACATGAGTGTGATGCATGTCCAATGGATTTGTGCAATAGAGAAATGCACAAAACCATCAAGTCTTGTCGAATTTGTCACCAACTGGTATTAGGTATAGAGGAAATAGAATGATCTAAATTATTAGTGCTTTAAATTTTTTTCACTTTTTCATTTTAGTTGAGTTGGCTACATGCCAATCTCTCTATGAATTTTAATTTTCACATGAACATATTACCGTAGTATCTTTTCAAGTTCAGCATCTCATTGTCAAATAATTATTTTATTTTGAAATTTTGATTTTGACACAATTTTTTTTTGACATTTTTGACAAGAATTTGTTTAAAATAAAAAATATTTGGATGTTCTTCATCACCAATGTTCAACACAAACGTTTTGCATCACAACATATGTTTTGATCCCATAAACTCTCACGTAAGAATTATTGCATTAACCATTGGCATACCATCAAGCACTGAAATCTAGGTTTTTTAAAAAAAATTATTGCATACCCAAAATCAAAAAGGGAAAAAAATTAAAAACCTTGCGACAAAACAACGCAATTCTCCACAAGGCTACATTGTTAGGCCCATAAAAGGCATTGGTAAACAAATTTTGACTTCCTTAAACAATTTTTTTTCAATTTTCAGCATAAAGGGACCTTGATTTTCTACTCTTTTTGCATTTTATTAAATAATATAATTTCTGCTGAACCTAAATGGTACTACGGTAGGTGTCAAATAGTCCAGCTACATGGCAAGGAAATGTCTAGTTTTTCAACCATTAGAGGAAAAAAGTTGCCAATCCTAATTTGTGAAAGGAAATTTTTCTAATTAAGTTTTGAAATTACAATTTCTCACCTTCAGTTAATCTTTTGTGGATAAAAGGTTTTTTTGTTTATAATTTTTTAAAATGGCAAAACTATATGGGGAAATTGAACCCCAACCCAAAAAAGCCCTTGCAATTGTAACATAAAGCTTAACATGTGCAACCAAGCCACTTAATTAAGGGCCAAGGGCCCCCCCTCCTTCATTGGAAGAAGTGGTTTCAAAATTGCCAAAAAACATGAAAATGAAATGACTCAAAACAAAAGCAAATTTTTTTCCCCATGAATTATGGGTTGACATTTAGGCAATTTTGTATGTGGGAAAAATCTAATGCAAATAAGACAATTGAGATGAGCATTAATGTCCATGGATTGTGGTAATTTGGCAAAGGAACATTGTAATTTGTATTTTGCTCACCCTTCTTTTCAACCTTTCCTATTACATCAAAGTTCTTCTCATTGATTGCAAAACACGATAAAAGACTATGAACCCACCATGGCATAAAGAAAGATTGAAAAAATGATAGAATAACACTAGAAGAAATTGTGTATTATGCAATCATTCAATTTGCAACTAAATGTCATTTGTAACTATCTTTTGTCATTTTATAATTAATCACCATCTGTTTCAATCTATTATTTTTCTTGTGACTATGGTGTAACTAATTTGTGATTATTAAATTTTACATCCTTCTATGATGACTAAGTTTTTAGGCTTTTCATCCAAGAAGGGGCTTCTATGTCCAATTAGTTACAAAAATAATCACAACTTGGTTACTTCTATGTGATGTACATATACCTTTGATATATATTAAAGTGTTTTAAAATATATTAAATGTATTCAGGGTATATTTATATATTAAAGAATTTAATTATATTATATTTAGGGCATATTCAATATATATTTTACAAATATTGTGGCTATGTAGGTTAAGCAAGCTGATAGGTAATTAATTAAATAATTAAGTAGGTAGAACTACCTACTATTTTAATATAAATAATAGTCATTACTGATTACAAGTTAATTAATTAGTTCATAGTAATAATTAGTAAAATATAATAATAATAATTTAATAATAATACAACTTATTATTGATATACAACTATTTATTAGCAATATTTCTAAATGAATAATTAAATTAAATTATATATTAACTTCATTAATTACTGAAATTTAATATTGTCGAATAAATTTAATATTTTGTGCTACTACTAGTTTGTTACTTAATAAATACTAATAAATTTTTTGCCAGATAATTAATAATAATTTAACATAAATGATTAATTTAATCTTTTTAAATATATAATATATATTATTCTATTAATAATTAATTAATTAATAACAGAATAAAATATTTTAATATTAATAGAACTGAACTAATTATTAATTTATTGTAAATATGGACTAATAAAATTAATAATTACAATAATTTATTATTCTTATTATTACTATTATTATGAGTAATAGTATACTGATTATTATTTATTTAAATTAAATTATCAATTAAATATATTAACTAATTACGTTTACCAATATTTAATAACTTTGTAATTTATGTAATAATCTAAATAGTTTATGCTACTACTAATTACTATGTAATTAGTAAGTGGTAATAAGTAGTAGGTAGGTTGGTAAGTGGGTAAGCAATCATTTAATGTTTAGTTAATTAATTAATTCTAGTTAGTTAGTTAGTTAGTTAATAAATTACCTATTAGATATATAGTTTACAAACTTGAAAAAAAAATACAAAGGATATATGATAAACTTTTCAGTTGCAACTTAATTTCAACTTAGTTGCAAACTAAATTACAACAAAAAAAATTATCCCATATGTTTTGTCTTCCATTTCCATTTTGTAAATGTGTATAAGAAAGGTGTTTTACTTTACATTTTTACATTAAAAACATGTGTAATTTGGGATGAACCAATGAAAAAGGCCTAATGTCAAAAACACAAAGACCCACAAGAACAAAGGTTTAAAAAAATGTTTAAGTCTAACTTTCAAACAAGGAACAAAACAAGATTATGTGATAAAAAACAAGAGCACAAAAACTATGAACAAAAACATGAGACGTGCAAAATAAAGGTGAAAACAAATTTTTGTTATACCAACATATGCAAACATGAACATGAAAGTAACATGACAAGGCTATGGTGTAAGATTGTGCTTAAGATTTGTGTTAAACAAACTAAAATAAAATATTGGTATTATTTTTATTTATATCCCTTTGGGTCAAATAGGGGTATTTTTATTTATATCCCTTTGGGTCCTAGCTCAAGGAAGATTCCATGGAGGTTTCTAAGTATCCATCAAATAAAAAAATAAAATTTAAACCTTCTTAACTAAAACTCGATTATGTGTTAACTAAAACTTAATTGAAAATTAACTAAGACTTAATTAAAATTTAATTTAAAATTAACTAGGATTTAACTTAGAATGAATTGGGACTTAATTGCGAGTTTAATTAATAGTTAACTAAGACTTAATTGGAATTAAACTCGTAATTAATTGGGAATAATTGGGGGTTAACTCTAACTTAATTAGAAGTGAACTAGGCTTTAATTAAAAGTTAACTAAAAGTGAATTGAAATTAAACTAAAAACTAAATACTAGTTCATATAAGCTATGGATGAACATTCAAAGGAATGAACCCCATGGCATTGGCATCCATGACACTTAACCCTACAAGCTAAACTTAAAATAAAAATAAAATATTTACATATCTATTTTCTTGTTTACCTACCCACCTACCTACCTAGTCCTACCTACTTCTTTCCTACCTACTTCCCTACTTAAATATTGATTTAAATGTATTTTGACCAAAACTCAATTAACATGCCACATGGTAAAAATTTATTGGGCCACGTGGCATGATTTAACACCATCCAAAATAGATGATGAAGATCCAATATGTAAATTTTAAACATAATTTTAAAATATTACTTTGCCACATGGCACTTTGTTTAATAGGTTATAACATAGTTGTAAATAACAGTGAATAATTGCAAATTTTATATGAATGGCCAATGGATGAAGGTATATATGTTAATCGTATACATCATCCATGTGGAATGTGATGACATCATGTTAAATCATCATTTGTGACTAGATGTTGCATGCCATTTCACTTATGCAACTAATGGAATTTTAGTTGTGCATATTGATTGTAATTTATTTTCAGTTACAAATTACAATCATAAAGCTAGACTTTTCTTTTAGTGTAAAATGGTAATGGCCAATTTATATGCATGTTCAATTTTGTCAAGGAACATGAATTTAAATTAATCACAACAACATTTCCCACCATTTTAGTGTGATCAAAATTTCATCATCTCCTATCCAAATAATGGCTAAAATTCAGTTGGCACCTCTTCACAAAATAACCAAAATTTGATTAGCACCTCTCTTAAAAATGATTTGGACATGGGCAATTACTACTTGGACAAATTTGGTTACACTTGTTAAATGACATTAATTATGTGGACATGAGTGGACAAATTTGGTCACACTTATTTGATAGGGACAATTGTTATTTGGACAAGGGTGGTAGTTCCTTCGACATGGGTGGTCACAATTTGGTTGATCCATGGATAGGGTTAATATATATTGCAACTGAATTTCAATCGTAATCTAAACAAGTGAAATTATTTACCTAATGTCACAAACCGTTGAAATCAATATAATTAATTAGATGGATGGCTAATATCTCTTTTTTTTATAACAAAATCAAATATATTTTTCTTGTTGCAACATTTAATGTTATTTGAAATGATCAACCAAAAGTGCACATGTTTGGTCCCCATGGTAGTTTCTTTTACATAATCTGCATGTGTTATGCCCATAAGGGTTACTATTTTACCCTTGATATGAAAATTATTATATTCAACACACATTGACCCTAAACTAATGCGACACATTGTTATGTTGGCATCAAAATGGACATGACTGATGTGACGTGATACAACTGACATTGATAACCCTAGCTTAGGGTTTCTCACCCAAATTTCATATTTTCAAATTTCAAATTTCAAGTTGAAATTTAATTGCATACTAGTCATACACATGTTAGCTTCATTGATTCGATTACTTTGGTTTACATGTTCATTAAATGTTAGTTGTTAAAAGGAACACATTTGTCCTTTGTAATTCATCTTAACTTTTTTTATAATAGGCATAGGCCCATGATTGGTTTGAAAAAATCAAATGGGTCAATGGAACAATTAGATGTTTAGGGTATAAGACATTGTGGAATATAAAGGCATACTCATATAATATACACTTTAATTTAATTTGTAATACAATATACACATTTTTTTCATTTCACTTCAAAAGTAGGTTTTCACCTTCAACATATTATATGATCTAATGGGTCTATAAGGCAACATCATGTTATGAATTATAATGTGATGAAAAGCTAGTAAAATAATTGAATAATAGTCGCAAAATAGTGGAAAATTAATATTTATATAATGGCAACCTAGTGGCACAACTAAGTGTATCAATGGGAATCATAATTAACTAGTTACAAACAAGTTGAAAGTGTCATATTTAATTGGTAATGAAAATGCATACACATGTTGTGATCATATGTGTCAAAGTAGTGCACTAATTGCAAAATAGTCAATGATTAGGTGCTACATTTACCTTAGTTGTAATGTAGTTGTCACATGCTACTAAAGTGCAACTTGCCAACGAAGACAAACATGGTTGATTACAATTGTATTTATAATGTGTACATTTTAATGTATAGATGTTTATTTTGTTACTATAGTACAATTCTTTGAATTTTTTACATATATATTCATGGGACAATTGTAACATAATTGTATATAAGTTGTTTTGGAGGTCTAATTGCCATGAACATGATTTCTCATAGCGATAGGTGCCAACATGGTACTACACAACAACTATCAAGTGTGTTATGTTAAGTTGTCATTAATTTAACACTAAGTTGGGTTAGCCTAACTAATTTGGTTTAATCTTGATTGATTATTGAAGGACCAATTATAGCGTAAACATGTTTAGATTATTTTGTTGATGAAGATGAAAACTCCTTTTGTGTGGATCACCGTTCAAATATGATTCAACAAGACGTTGCAATATATTATTATGTAATTTTCTTTATACCTCCCCCAAAATATGTCATGTTAAAAAAATCTCCCCAATAAATTAGTCTAATCATAATGATTACTGAATGATTTTGGGTATTCCACTTTTATAAAATTAATTTCAAACCATATACATACCACATATTTCCATAATAAATTAGAAACATTTTATCTAAATAAATTAAATACTTACAACATGACTACAATTTTTGACACAAAAACTAAACATCATATTTACACATCATGTGGCTCCTACTAATGTGGCACAACCATGTAAAACATTAGTAGATATTGGTGCAATGACATGTTTCATTGATGGAGATTTTGTTAAACAAGAATACCTTTAGCTACTACAAGAAACAAACTCAACACCTTGCAAAGTAATCAACAAACATGTCCTTGCTTCAACAAATGTGACCCATGAACTCAACATTTAGAGGTCATGTGAATGAAATTATTTCAAACATTGTGTTTAATGCCATCAAGTTGGCCTTGAATCCAATAATCATTTTTCACAATTCAAGTTCCATAACTTGAATATCAATTGGTTAGTTAAGAAAATCTATTCCAAGAATGATTGTCACCCAAGTTCAAAATCTATTCAATTGATATTCATTGAAACAATTTTGTTTTTGCAACTAGGAAAGACCAACACACCTTTTATGGTTTATACTACCTCAACAAAGAATTTTGGGAACAAAAATGCAAACACACTTCCATCACAATATTAAGATTTCATGGATGTATTTGAAAAGAAAAATGCAAACATATTGTTGTAGAACTAACCATATGATTACATGATTGAATTACAAAAAGGAACACAACCACCATTCAAACCCATTTACAATATATTTCAAAACAAATTGACCAAACTTCAAAGTTACATTGATGAAAATCTTTTGAAAATTTTCATGTGTCATTTAAAATCACATGTAAGTGCACCAATACTTTTTGTGAAAAAGAAATATGGGTCTCTCCACATGGGTGTGGATTATCATGGTATCAATAAATTTACCATAAAATTTTGTTATCCTTTACCATTGATTTAAAAACTTCTTGAACAACTTGGTCACACAAAAATATTCACAAAAGTTGACTTAAGAAATGCATGTGATTTTATGCAAAGAAAGCAATGAATGGAAACAACGTTCCACACAAGGTATGGTCATTTCAAATACAATGTCATGCCTTTTGGTTTTATGAATGCCCGTGTAATTTTTCAACGCATAATGAACAACATATTTGAAAATTTCTTAAATGATTCATGGTGATTTACTAGGATGACATCTTGATAGTTTCCAAAAACCCAAAGGAGCACGTGAAACATGTGCAAATTAGGTTAACTCAACAAACTTCAAGAAAAATGGTTGTACGAAAAAATGCAAATTTTTTTTCATCAATCAAAAATCAACTTCTTGGGCTACATCATTTCTAACAATGGCTTATCAATGGATCTAGAGAAATTTCACACTATTGTCAATTATCAAACCCTAATTTTTGTTTGTGATGTCCAATTTTTTTGGGATCTACAAACTTTTATCATATTTTTATCAAAGACTATTCAAAAGATTGTTGCCACATTGACATGACTTACAAACAAGGACAAATTCAAATGGGACAAAAAAATTATGAAAATTTTCAAATATGTTAAAAATGCTTTCATCACAACTTTTATTCTAATTCACACAAACACATCAAACCCACTTTTTCTTGAAGCATATGCTTCAAAATTTTCTCTTGGTGCCATGTTATCTTAGTAGTGATGGACAACATTGTGTTGGATTCCATTCAAAGAAAATTTCATCAATAAAATAAGTTATGAAATTCATGACAAAAAAACTTTTGATGGTTATCAAAAATGCATTCTAAGAATGTTGACCTTTGCTTAAGTGAGTTCAACACATGGTCATAATTAAGACCAACTATAAAAAACTTGAGTATTTCATGAATGTTATACAATTGTCATTTAAGTAAGATGGAACGTAGCTTTTAATCAATTTGATTTCATAATTCCTTACTGTTTAGGAGGCCAACAAAAGGTGAATGCATTAATGAGTACATCAATTTTGGCATATGTGAACATCCACAAAGTCCATTTTTATAGTGTTATATTGGTAGTCTTGAATTTATTGTCATGTGTTAAATGGGAATTATGCAACAAACATGAACTAACAAAGTCCATATAAATGGTGGACTTTGTAGAAATTTTCAAAAAGTGTGCATTTGGGGGGAAATTTTTGAACTCAAAAAGACTCTTTAAAATAAGGTCATGTTTCAACCAATTAAAATTCCATAACTAAAGCTTTTCATAAAATTCTTCCAAGAGACTTCATTTTTAAAATCATTATGATTTAGGACTAGACATATTAAATCCCTTTAAACCATTCCCAATCATAAATCAAGCCCCCAAAAAATCCACATATGAACACATTGTTATTTTGATAATCCATTTGTTATAATTTCAAAAGTTCATTCACTTAATTTAAGGGATATTTTTTTAGAATAAAATTACATACCTATCTTCGTATTTGAATTGATCACTTACAATATTTGAATTTCATTAGACAAAGTATTGATTTTAATAAACCTCAAAATGGTTATGAACACATGCCATTGCATAGAATTTCACTATGACATCCAAATTGATCCATTCATTCATGCATTCACCCCAAGGGAAGCCAAATCAACTAGCATGTTGTTCATATCTAAACTTGAAATAAGGAAACATTGTTTTCAACCAACAAAAGTCCACGTTTTTAAAACCAAAACAATTACCTTTTATTTTAATAGAAAACCAAAGCCCTATCAACAACAAGTTCCTTGGAAAAATATGAAGCAACCTTGAAGATAATTGTTTTCACAAAGGACTTGAAACAACATTTACATCACAAAAATGACAATGAGGACATTTACCACTATGAAAAATCTGAAATTTTAACTTACCACAAGGGATTTCTTTACGTTTCATTAGGGCCAACATGATTACATGTACTTCCATCATGACCTTATGTTTATAAAACAATTTTGGAGTCAACAAGACCATTGAGTTTATTTCAAGGGATTTTTTGTGGCAATAAATGTGAAAATTTGTGAAAGAATTCATTCACACTTGCAGTATGTGTGCACGAGCAAAAGAACTATGCCATTGGCCAGATGATTTATTGTAATCACTCTTAATTCCTGAAAGTCTATGGTCATTTAATTTTATGGACTTTATCATAGACCTTTCATGCTTTAAATCTTAAAATTTCATTCTTGTTGTGATTGATTAGTTGCCTAAGATGATATATTTGATCTCAATCATCAAGATAGTGATAAACGAAGGTAATCCTAACAACATCTACATGTACCATGACTTGCCATCAAACATTGTTTTAGATCATGGATTTTAATTCATATCCACATTTGGAAGGAATTGTTTAAGCTTTTAGGAGTCCAAATTAATCATTCTTCAACCAATCATCCCCAAACAAATGGAGAAACTAAAAGGATGAATCAAGTATTGGAACAATACCCAATACTTTTGATATATGATCAATTATCATCAAGATGATTGGGTTGACCTTTTCCCTTGAGAGAGTTCGTATATAACAATATATATCATTCATAACTTGGTCATATTCCATCTTTTGCAAACTATGAAACACCTTAGTTTTGATACCTTAGTAATAGGTAGGATGAATAATTCGACTACAAAAGATTTTATTAAAAAGTCTAGTTGACATTTTGAGGTGAATTGGTTCCATGGTTATAAGTTCAGTAATGATATAGAGAATAAATCGATTGTCATTGTAGCCAAAATCTAAAATTATAAAATTGGAAATCAAGTTTGGGTATTTCCTTAGGATTTACAATATACAAGGCCTTCAAAGAAATTGGATTACCAATGACTTCAACCATTTCCTATCGTTGGCCAAGTAAATCCAATCACATTTTGATTACAACTTTCAAAATTGTTGAAAATCCATCCAATATTCCATGTTTCGATTCTTGAACCTTTTCTTGAATCTACAATTCCTAGGAAACATATTCAACCAACTTCACTAATTAAAATCGATGATGAAAAAGAATTTGAGGTTGCTTTTTTTTTTTTAAATTGTGAGTTTTTCACAAACATTTGGAATACCTAGTCCATTGGCATGGATATGGTGTTAAGGTGAAATCATAGTTGGGTGGATTGTCTGGATTGTCAAAGTTATAATTTTTTGGATTGTAAATGAACTTAAATTGTAAAACCGTATTGAATATTATCTTTGTCAATTTAAAAATTATCCATGTTGCAATAGATTGTAGTGGGATTCAAAAATAATAATTATGGATGAATTTAAGAAAAAAAAGGATCATAATGGTCTTTTGAAATGATGACATTGTTTTTCACATAGAGAAAGAAAAAAATGTGGATTCAAAAAAACATCATAGTGGTGTTATAATAAAAAATAAATCAGGAATCCAAAAATAAGATGCATTGAAACCTTCCCATTATAAGATTTTCCATTTTAAAAAACTTAATGTGTCATGATTTTCATCATTTTTTTCCCCGATTTCACATTGAAATTTCTATGGTTTACATGGAGTTTTTGACAATTCACATGTCTAGGGATATTTATTGGGTAGCTTACCAATATTTGGGACCAAAAGCATAACTTGGGATAATTATAAGATGTATAGAGTTTAATGATTATTATAATTACAAGAATTATAGCTAATGTAAAATATTTGAAGGATGTTTTAAGAATGAAGACACAAATTTTTTTTATTGGTCTTTGGTTTTAAAATATTGGTCAC
>Ga0209208_10009809_pt1 | contig 12543 bp, 11 predicted proteins | sample S1TSphfallax_3_FD_187694 | JGI IMG/M metagenome (GOLD analysis project Ga0209208, IMG submission 187694) | Host-associated microbial communities from peat moss isolated from Minnesota, USA - S1T2_Fd - Sphagnum fallax MG (SPAdes) (version 2) | ecosystem: Host-associated > Plants > Peat moss >...
TGGTGAAGTCATGGAGACATGGAAAATGCAATATTGCAATGTGTGCTACAAGTGACACAAAAGCCAAGAGATGAACATGGTAGTGGACTTTTGCTCCATTTAGAGTTGTTGGCATCCAAATTGGTGAAGTCATGGAGACATGTCGACCTTTCTATTCGTGTGATTATACTGAACAAGTACTAATGGAAAGGCTAAACATGTTGTATGCTAGATACAACCCTCTTTTATCTTGTCTTGCAAGTTGCTCCAGTTGTCTTGTTTGTATGTCTACGATAATTCTAAGTAAGTAGATGCATGTAAATGGTTAGTACATGAATATGAACTAGTCATGGGTTATTGGTAGGTAGGTAGTAAACCACCTTGATAACCTATAAAAGAGAACTCAAGTTTGTAAGTAGGGAAGGTAGGTAGGATAATAGGTGGTTACTAGGTAAGTAGATGCACAATTAATGCATAATTAATCTAGTAGTAAAAATAAACATTAAGATTAATTATGCATTGAAAGCTTGTTACAATTCAATTGTGGATGAACTTGAATTGAGTTAATGGTGAGTTTCACCTTGGTAACCAATCTTGTATTTCATATGTAGATATTTAGGGTAAGTATGATAATAGGTGGTTAGTAGGTAAATAGATGCATGTACATGGTTAGTATATGTTGCTAACCTTCAATCATATTTAAGGAAATGATTTCCAAATTGGATGAATGAAATATTTGATATTAATAACAATGTGTTAACAATAAATTCAAAATTTGAACTATAGTTGAAAATTAGTTGTGATTGTGTCAACTTTCATATCAAAAATTAGTCGACATTTCAACTATGATAGTTGACCTTGGATTGGTGATGCAAACCCATTTCAAAACTATAAAATTTTGACACTATGAATCCATCTTCCCTATGTTCATCTTCTCCTTGTGTTCAAACTTTCTTTTTCATTTCTATTTTTGCAAATCCCTCTTCTAGTAGACCTATAGTCCAAGGGTTTTTTTGTTATTCCAAGTAATTGTTATTTTTCTACACTCCTATTATTTTCAAGTAGTTTTTCTTTATACACTTCTACTTTCTTCCTCCAAGTAGTGTTTTCTTTTTCCATTTCTTTGTTACTCCAAGCAATTGTGTCATTTTTCACACTCACACTTCCATTTACACAAGAGAAGATGCATCTAACAAGTCATGACATTCAACACATGAAAGTCATTTTATAGGTGCCATTCAATTACCCTCCATTTCTTTTTTCTTTTTTCTCTCCTTTTGAGTATGCGGCAATTTCTTTAGTTATGTTTTCATTTCCCCTTCTTTTTCATGAAGTTATAACATCAACATAGGAGGAAAACTTAATTTTTATGCCACAAGACTTTGCATTTCATATTGTAGCACTTGATGTTGGACACGAAAATTGTATAAAATGGAAGCAAAATGACATTTTTCAGTCCTAATTATTATACACAAATGGTGGTGATGGGAAGAAAATATAGAATTTATGGAATTTATTTTATCATGATGCTATCATCTATAATATTTTAGAATTGATGGGACCATGAGTACATCATAGTTAGAATAATAGGAATGCCTTTGGATGGAGGCATGACAACCATTTTGTGTTTTGTGAAAGTGTAAGTTCATTATTCTTAGATAAGCACAACAATTGAGGTAGGTTGGGACACATGTGGGCTATATAGGTAATTGATGCACTGAATAGTTTTTGGAGTACATTTAGACTTGTAAAATTTGCTTTGTCCATCAAATGGACATCTTTGGCTTTGCAATCCTAGTTGATAACTTTGTAATAATTAACTAGGATTATTTGCAAATTTTTGCATTATTGGCTCTCACCTTTTTTAGTTAGACGTGCATGACAAATGTTGATTGTCATCTAACTTTCTTTTGAATTATTTAGTCTTAACATTCTTGCCAGTTCTTTTTCAACTAGGTTTTGATTATTCTAGTAATATTTGCACTTAAGTTCTTTTCAACTTTACCTATACTTTTATAATTGACAACTACAAATATTGAATTCATTTCATGAACACCATGTGACAACATAGAAACCAATGGCACCAAATTAAATATTTGGAATATTTTCATTAATATTTTGTAATCATACACATGTCGTGTAGTGGTGATAGTTGGTTTTTTAAACACAAATGAGTTTCATGAACTGATGATATGTAATTTGTTGCATACTAATGTTAGGTAGTTCTTTCATTTTCTTGAGAACAATACTGAAGATTGGCTTTTTATAGCTTTTGGTTCTTAGAACTTTAAAGAACCACCTTGGTTCCTTGAATTTTTTTACTTAAGAAAACCAACTAGGGTTTTAGATCTTCAAAAGAAAAATCTAAGTTGCTTTTTCATGGGCAATTATCATGAAGGTGATGATTATTAGTTTTCATTGAAAAAAAATTCCACAATTATCACAATTAAAATTTCAAATATTTTTAGAAAAAAGGAAAAAAATTAAATTAAATGTCGCATTGCCTTTTTAAGCATCCTATCACTCTTTGTTGGCTTTGCCTTGAAGGGAAAAATCTAGGCATGTTTTCTTTTTTGAGATTAATTTTCTTTCTAGGAAATGTTTTTAGTTTTTTTTTAAAAAATCTACTATTTCAAAGTTGGTTTCCACATGTATTGACCTTTTAAATTTGAGATTAGATGCCTTTCCATTTAGACTATCGAGATTTTTTGGGTTAATGATTTTTTTTCAATTTACTAATGGAACTAAGGTGGCAAGCATCCCTATGTAAATTTGGACTTAATTATTGACATTATTTAAGGAACTCTTAATAATCAATATATTGCATATGGGATTATTTATTAAGGAGGGCAAAAACATGGTTACATGGCTCACTTTTGACATTTTGAAAACTTCACATTTTACATTAGCTATAATTCTTGCAATTGTATTAATTATTGAATTATAAATCCTATAATCATCACTTATGTTTTTTTTCACAAATATTGGTAAGCCACCTTATAAATATCCCTAGACATGTAATTGATAAAAAAATTCATGTGAAAGCTTAAATATTTCAATATGAAATGGAAAAATTGATTTAAAATCACAAAAATCACAACAACATTTTTAAAAAATTTAAAGAGAATATCTTGTATTAAGAAGGTTTCAATGCATTTAATTCTTAAAAAATTTCATTTGATGATGAACTATTGTTTAATTTTTATTTTGATACTATTATGACATGTTTTTGAATTCACATTTTTCACTTTATTTACATGATAGACATAGTGTCAACATTTCAAAAGTTCATTATGCATCTATTCTTTCTTAGAACTTATCCAAAAAATTAAGTAAAATTATCATTAAATTTTATTGTAAAATGGATAATTAATAAATTGACAATATTAATGTTCAATACGATTTTAGATTTTAAGTTCATCTACAATCTAAAAAACTTAAAAATGTAACAATCCAAGCTATTATTCATTTTGACTTCATTTAGGAGTACAAAGGAACCCAAGGGGTAGAGCTACCCCTTTTGTTGGAAACCATCCTTGGATATAATTTTTATTATAAATTTTTTTTAGATTTTTGAGTTTAAAAAAATGTCAAGTTTTCTCAAGAAGGCAATTTTCACTTTAGTGAAAACCATGGTGAATGGTTTTTAATCCAATTATCACCTTTGGGATTTATTCTATGGTTTTCAAACTAAAAATTATGGTTTATTTTGATAACCGCCCCAACATTACTATATACCTGAATGAAGTAATATGTTCATTTAATCCAAACTAATGAATCTTGAATTTAATTCTCATTAACAAAAAAATAGAAAAATATGTGATAAATTAATAAACACAAGGACGCATGTTACAACCTTTCAACCTATTCAAGAATTCCTTTGTCAAGTCTTCAAATTTTTAATATAAAAACTCTAAATTTATTATGGTTTTATCAAAATTAATATTTATTTATACATCAACCTTTCAATTTTTGTTGTTCATCACAATCCTAAGTATTTTTTAAATAATAAAAGGAAGTTAACAATCAACTTTCAAAAGTATCATCCAAAAATTATATTTTCATCTTAATTAACCCAAGCATTCATCACATGACTCATCAAGTGTGAATCACCCAACCTTAAATTACTAATTAATATTCTATGATTTATCAAATACAAATAATTTAATTTCAAATTGCCAATGTTATTCCAATGACTCAACATCATCAAATGAATCACCACACAATTTACATATGTCCAACTTTTAAAACTCAAGTCATTACATGGACTAGTTATGTTCAATTTTTTAAAGATGGGTCATTTCATAATTTAATTATTTCATATTTTATCTTCAAATGTACATGGTGACCACTCAAAGACCCCATCTTCAAATTATGTATTACATTCAAAGTCCCCACCCCAAATTACATATTCCCTTCATCTTGACATGTTATAATTTTTTGATGAACCTTGTTTTGGCCACATGTCCATCCATAGGTAATTCGAACATTAATTTGACACTTCACAAGATGCCATGTGTTGATGTATAAATGTGTTTTTGATTAAAACAATCAAAATGTAAGTTGGAACCTCTAATTTGATTAGAACTAATGAAATGTTGATTTATTATAATTTAATGTTTTGTAATATGCCTTATGTCCATGTGTAGGGTGTCCATCATTTTGAAATAGTTGTAAATGTAAATCAAGCCATTGATTTCATTACAACAAACAAAATGACAACATGACAAACTATAATTTGATGTTTTACATCATGCAATGTGTCCATTTGTAGATTATATTTCATTTTGAAACAATTGAATGCATAAGTCAAACCTTCAACTTCATTAGTTTGAATGAAAGGACAACACATTACACTATAATATTATGTTTTATAATGTGCCACATGTCATCATGTAAGGCGTTTATTATTTTGAAGCAATTGCAAATGTAAGTTGAACCCTCAACTTCACTTGGATGGATGAAATACACATTAACAACAATTGATTTCTTTTTCAATATATTTGTGATTTTCATGTGCTTCAACTTAACTTTTTTGTGTAATTTTTTTTGTTTGAAACAATTAACTTGTCAACTTTTCAAATGATTTGATAAGGGTGTAATACAACCACGACCTCTTTTGATGTGTGTGATTGGACCTTTTAATGAAGGGTGAAGATTGAAAAACACAATTTTGGAGTGATACACAAAACTGCAAAAAATGTGTCAACACATATGACAAGCAAGGAGTATTAACAATTTTGAAAATGAGTTAAAAATTAATGATAAATAAAAATATTTACTCAAATAAGAATTATGATGAACAATGTGAATAAACAATGTTGGTCTTATTTAGTTTGAAATCTTGAATGTGCTGTTTCTTGTATTAACATTACAAATAACAAACCTCAATGTCATTCAAATCAAATTCAACATTTGCAATTTGATGCATTAAATGTTATTTTAAAGAAAAAAATTCCCAAGTAATTTTTTGATCTCATAATTGTGAGCAAATTTGTTTCTATTGGAAAGTAAAAAAAGTTTAAATTATATGTATTTGTAAATATATATTTAAAAATCATATGTTTTATTAAATATCATATGGCTAATGAGATCGTTTTTAACATTTTAAGGACATGAGTGGTGACCACTTTGTCTTGAAGTGGAGAAAATAAGTTTCTTTCCATTGAACAATCCACTTGCACAAATATTTCCAAACAATAAAAAGAAAGCATAAAGTATACATTAAACACAAAAAATAAATAAAGGATTTTGTAAGTTGAATTAGAAAACAAAAAGGAAGATATAATAAAACCATTGGATTAGGATGCCATTTTTTGAAATATATATTTATATACTTTTCATATGTTAGTTAGTTTGTTGATTTAGTGTTTGAAAATCCACTTCCAAAGTTAAAATAGTTGCATAAGTAGAAAATTTTGTTTTTTTAATGTGCAAAAACAAAAAGTTACATCATATGAAACATTGGGGAAATATGCAAAATGCATGGATTTTACAACATTTCAAAACAAATTACATAATATTCTTGATTTAGTAAAAATTATCATAAGATTTGGACATTTGAAATTACATGATTTGAGAAAGAAAGTTATACATTGATGACTTTCATGAGATCATTAAAGATTGCATTTTCATTTACAATATTGGTCCCTTGCTATGTTATATGAATGTGTTGTTGTGACAAAAACATTATAACATGTTACAATGTCGATGCACATGTTTGAAATTACTGGCACTATGAATTGATTATGTTTTTAAAACATGTAAATGGTAAGTTTTCTTAAGCACATGCATTGTCACAATGATTTTATCATAAAAAAATTGATGCATTAAATTTGCATTGAAATTTGCACATCATTAAATCTATGCATTGTGCATGTTTTTGAAATTTTCAATTATATTTATTATCAAATATCATCAAAAATGTACATTAAAGGACAACTAAAAGCTTATGGAAACAATAAACTAATAAGTATATGAATCACAATCTATGTTCTCATTTCATATCATGATTATAAAAGTTAAATGTTCTTTTTTTAAAGGAGGTGGTTTTGCTATTTCATAATTTAGGAAATCTTGTTTTGACATCATGAAAAAGATAGAAGAATATCAATTTATTTAGCACAAAGATGACAATGAATTATATTCAATAGTTTTTTTATTTAAGTGTATCTTATATTTTTATAAAATTTGATGGGTTTAATAAATTGAAAATATGATCTTCTTATTTTTATCATTCAAGCATATAATTTTTACCTAGATGTTAATTTGGGTGTGTTTTCTAAGTGCATGATAATACTATTCCAACATGTGAAAAAACCAAAAAAATATCAATGATTGATAAAGTCCAAAATGAAATGTGAATCAAATGCAAGAAATCAATGAAAATGGAAATAATTGGTGGATTACAAAATAGTTTGTACATTAAGCTCTTTGGTAATGAAATTGAAATGTTTGGTAAGGGTTCAACCTTTGAATTCAACCCCTTTTATGCAAGAATTGACTTTGAACTAATTTTTTAAAAATTCTTGAAATACTATTTTTTACATGCACCATTGGATCCTATATGTTATAAAACTTGTCATTGGTGGTCATTCACCTTTGAGATGCAAAAGAATGTGATGATGTTTTTTTCATAATTTAAGTAGATCCTTTAAACATTGATTTTTTTTTCCTTGCAATGTTCAATTATGTAATTACATGGTGTTTTAAAATTTTGTGCTCATGGGTGGGCTTCTTAGATTGTCCATTTCTACAACTGAAGTTCTAAGTCTTTGAAATTCACATTTACCTTGACTAATTGAATTACAAGATCCCTTGTGAATTTAATATTAAAAATTTTAACAATTTTTATTTAAGTATTATTCTTATAATAAAGTGGTATTACATATAAAATGTTTTGTTAGATCAATCACCCTTGGGCTAACACCAAGTAGAGTTAATTGGTTTACATTAAAGTTTTTTTTGTTAATGTTCTATGGATTCATTTTCATCGAAATCACAATCAAGCTCAATTTTCATAATTGTTATTTACAATAGTTGAAGCCACAACATATCAAGTATTGTCAAATGTTTGATTGATATGCTTGTCCACTTGTCCACCATAACCATGATTTTGCGTTAATTTTCTAGAAATAAAAAATATCATTTTTACAAACATTAGACAATACTTTGACATTCCTAGGGCACAACATGATGATTAAACAAGAAGCATGTAAGATCATGAAACAACAAAAACACCACACAATGCAAACATGAAACCTTATTTATTACTAGTTTCACATACCTAATTTTGACAACTAGAGGTGTGAAAATATTAATCACCTAACATTTTGGGTTCATTAGTATATAAAAGAATCAAAATCACATAGGGTATAATTAAAAATTACATCTCGGACTTCATCTATTTCGTCTTTAGTGGTACACCTTAAACAAATTGAATCCTAGGTTAGTGTCTAGTTTTGCTATCTACCTACTAACTAACAACCCATTAAACCCTTATCCATGTGCTAACCATCTATCTACATGCATCTACTTACCTATGTAGTAGTCACCTTTTATCCTACCTATCCTAGCTACCTACATGTAAGATCTCTCCATTATAAGATAGGTTACCAAGTTGAAAGTTGCCATTATTAACTCAATTGGGCTTCATCCCCAATTACGTCAAAAGTCATAGCAACCTTCCCACAGATAGTTGTTAAGTTCAATTTTGGTTTTTAATACCTACCAACTAACTACCGCGCCCTAACTACCTACCTACCTACCTATAGCCTACTTACAAAGAGGACCTATCAACTCCGTTGGGATTCATCCACAACTGAGTCCTAGCTCGCTTCCAATGGATGGTCCACTGGTAGCTGTTGATGGTGCGTGATTCATCCACAACAAAAAAAAAAGGTGGAGAACAAGTAGGGTATAGAACTCGGGATTTTAGAGTGAACTCAAAAGTAGTAGCATTTACATTATTTTTCAAATAGGTTTGTAAATATGAACAGCCATATTAAATATATCAAAGAAATGCTTGGCAGTCCTAAACCTATTATAACAGGGACACTTGATTCTAATTTCTTAAGAATCCAACAATTGCACACTTTTGCATTGCAAACATCGTCTCAAATCTGCACAGGACCAAATTTGCACCTTTCGCATGATGACAGCTGTGGTGGTGATGTTTGGTGGTCGTGTTGACACGCCACTTTATCTCTTTCTCTCTCCCTCTTTGTATTACTGCACAAGAAGTTCAAACTTTTAGACTTTCAGAGTTAAGAAAAAGTGAGAACAGCTCAATGAACTTATATTTGGAAGAGATTTTTTTGTTGGAACCCATCAAAAAAAAATTAGGAAACTTGAGTATCTTTGAACACAAATTATTCCAAAAGCTTCATCACCCAACCTTCATGGCTTCCATAAGATTGTTGTATAGGCAATCAAGCTTGTGACAACATAAGGGTCCATGTTTGATGCTGGTCGACGATCTTCGAGGTAACCTGGCATGAAACCCCTTCCAACTGTCATCAACCATGTATACAAAACAAAGCTGGACACAACTGTCGGGAATTGCAAAACTGAGGATCCTTGAAACAGTCTGCACACTTCAGTTATGTTTCCAGCATTATGCCTGTAGCCCTCCCAGTTTTGATGATATTAGATTTTGTTGTGTCATCGCCATGAAACATTGACTGGACTTCATCACAAAAAATATTCTGCTATTTTTGAGGATGGCTTCACCTTTTCCCTCCCTCTCAGTATCACGACCAACACGGATAGAAGCACCACGGTTTGCAACACCCTGCAGAAAGAATGTACCCCCTTGATACCATTAGAGTGCAGAAAAGTTGTGATTCAACAGAAAGCTAGGACTCAGGTACCAGTTCAGCAATGCACAGTGTCTAGAATGCATGCTACATACGGCACTCATACCCAGGAAAAGGTGTTCATGTCAGCTGTCTCATGCCGTCCAGTCAATCGTCGTTCATTGCCTTCACCATATGAAGCAATGTGTTCCTTATGCCTCAATCCAAGTTTTTCGATAGCCTTTTTGATCACTTCAAAACCACCCTCCTCACGCATGGACAATGTGCTGTTGGACAATCACACCACAATATGTGTTAAAATGTTTGCTTTACACACTGGTACATCTTGACAGAGACAAGAACACAATATTCAGCCTTACCCACCACATTGGCAGAGAACCCAAAGATATTTGTCAAATTTAAGTGCATGTGTTTCAGAAGACATGTTGTCAGATAGTTCAAACACAAGAATATTACCTGTAGTTTGTGTGGCAACCAGCACCATTCCAATCACCCTGTTTTGTATCACCAGAAATATGAACAACATCAGAAGCAATATCCAAGAATCAAATTGTTTGGATGCTGACACTAAAATGAAAGTTAGCAATGCAAGATTGCTACAAAGTAAGAGGGATTCTTACTTCAATAGGCTTAGGGTCCAATGAAAGCACCACTCCTGCAATTTCCGTAATCCTCTGCAGGAAAAACCACCAACAACATTTGACACATATACCCTGTAATATAGGGTTCATAGTTTCACCAGACAAAAAAAAAACAAAGAAAGCCAGGTAGCAACAGGTGTGCCTGTTGACCTCAAGATCCATATTTTCTTTCTCAATAGCTGTATAGTAATGCAACTTCAGAATTCATCTTGGTGACCTTCAGCAAATCCAGTAATGTACCTCGAGGATGTACCGAGCTGCCCATAGCTGGTCTGCTGCTGAAATACCAAGAGCAGGTCCTACTTGGAACTCCCACTATTGCATAAACAACAACTCTTAGAATTTTGAGCAGTCAGAGAATTGAGTTTGCCACATCAGATGCCATAATACAATCCTCCTTGAACCCTAGATGTCCATCAAACATAAGAACATAGAACTAGGCCAATCTTCTGCAACAAATTAGAAACAAATTAGTTTGAAATAATGACAATGATGCTCCACACAAAGTACTCCACCATGTGGAAAGAGAATCTTTTACCTGGCCAGGCATAACCTCACCATTTATCCCACTGATCTGAATGCCAGCATAGAGGGAAGCCTTGTAATGAGCATTTACAATATCACGGCCCCAAGCTTTGTCAGCTCCAGTCCCACAATAATAGGGTCCCTGTTCCAAAGGTATAAAGCACACTTTATTAAAATAGAAAACCAAGCCATTTGTTGCAAGTTCCCAACCTCAATTAGCACACAATCAACATGGAGACATGTACATGCAATGAACGATTTTCCACTAATGAAGATAAGCCCAATCCCTGTATTACTAGAAAAAGACAAATTCGAACACAACCCATATCCTATCACATCATATGTTTCTGGAAGTGATAAAATGAATCAATTGCTCATGTTTCACATGTGTGCAACACATGCACAAACACAAACAAATGTAGTAGAAAGTCAGACAAATGTAATGCAGAATAAATATATCTAATAAACAGCAAACTGAAGCTCCACCTGAGGTCCAGGGAAACCACCCACTGGCCATCCAACAGGCCATTTCACGTCCTTTTGTAGCAAGGTATACTCTTGTTCCAGCCCATACCTGTGCAAAAGTCAGCACTTCTTTAGGAATCTTTGAAGATTTACCACCAGTCCAGTTGCCACATCTTCTGAGTCTTCCTAAGACAACCAGCAAGTTACTATGTATCCTGCACCAAGAAGGAGACTCTTCTGAACACCCACAATCTCAAAACAAAACATCAACCTACCAAGTCTCCTCCTCAGCAACTTCCTTCTGGGCAAAGACTTTTGCAGCTGCAGCTCGCTTGTTGGTTGGAAGAGGCACACCCTGAGGAGTATATGCATCACATATCACCTGCAACAATGACAACAGGAGATGTCAGGCCATTTCTCTACTCACAGAGTAGTAGAAAGCCTCGAAAGGCAACAGATAAATGTAACAGGATTGTGAGAGTGGAGAGATATACCAAGATGTTGTGTCCCCTTCGAAAGGGATCCTTGAAAATGGCCTGAGGACTGCACAGACAAGCCAATGCATCTGCCAATTAGAAGCTATGATCTCATCATTTCCCTTTGTCCTTGTTGAGCAATTCTTCTTTCCCTTTCCACTAAATTATAGCAAGAAAAGCAAACAATGAAAGAAGGAAGGGAGAGAGATCCAGAGGTACTTACTATAGAATCACTTCACTGTCTTCTCCTGGTGCTTGGCCAGTACTTGAGCCGTCGTAATTCCACTTGGGCAACTGTTTGGGATCAGTGACAGGTCCAGGTAGAGTCTGCACCACGACAAGCGGCGACTTAGGACTTCTGTTTCCAGATCACTCGTCTTTCAGACATTTTTGTGCTCAGGATGGACTGGCGCGTGTATTTTTGGGTGGAAGAGCACATTGCCACACACTATAATAACACATGAAATCTAGTAATTCAAGTCCAAGACGCAGCACAGCACAACAACTATGAAGCATTCTCATACTCTCTGCCTCACAACTCCAGTAAACACTCGAAATTGGGGGGACAACACATTGTGACATACCCTGGCTTTGCTGCGAAGATCCGTGCCCGAGCCTCCTATCCTGTGGACCAAAAATCCAAGAAAAAACGCACATAATCAGTGAGACAGGAGAAAAAAGATACTCAGCGCTCTCGAAGCGAAGAACTAAGTCTCTTGCCATGTTCACTCCTTCTCATCTCCACTGCTTGCTGCTCCCGAAGTGTAAAGGCACATCGTCCTTCACGGTCTTCGAGATCGACAAAAACTGAGAACGACGCACACTGTTCTTATCGGTCTTCAAGATCGACAAAAAATCAGAACAGACTTCCAAAAGTGCTATCCACCGTCTCAATTCAATACTAAGCCCCCTCTGACAGCCTCTACACTCCTCGATCCCCCTACACACACCCCCCGAAAATCGTCGCTAACGAAACTAAAAACAAAGGATTCAAAACAGACAAACTCCACACCAATGACAATCAGCATCATCACTCCGCTATTTGCAACAACCAAAAATCCAACGCCATTCCGAATCTCTCCTTTCTTCTCAACGCCAGAAGAAAAGAAAAGAAAAAGAGAAAAACACACCAGAATGCCA
>Ga0209208_10009810_pt1 | contig 12543 bp, 12 predicted proteins | sample S1TSphfallax_3_FD_187694 | JGI IMG/M metagenome (GOLD analysis project Ga0209208, IMG submission 187694) | Host-associated microbial communities from peat moss isolated from Minnesota, USA - S1T2_Fd - Sphagnum fallax MG (SPAdes) (version 2) | ecosystem: Host-associated > Plants > Peat moss >...
TTTTCAACCCTAATTAAATATTTAGGCAAATTTCCTTGATTTTTTTTCAAACTAACCACATCATTAAGCAAGCTCACACTTGAGCACCAAGGGAACATTCAACAACCACACGATTTTACAAATCAACTAATCCCATTGTGGAATGCTAGGGCCATAGATCCCTCAGTTTGAAATTCAAACATGTCCATTACTTTGTGTTGTGCTTGTTCCTTTGCGCTACTATTTTGCATTGTGATGTTTTATTTCTACACCATTCTTTTGCACATTACATCAGTAGGACTTGGGTATGGGAAGCAGGTTGTTGGGTTTTTCATACTAATGGTTATGAGCTTGATTTCAAGCAACCAAATATAAAAAGAGATTGACATCAACCCTCATGAGGAGTTGAAGCAAAGGATGATCGTCGAAAACCAAAAACGTTTACATTCCATATTGTAGTTTGCACAACGGTAAGCTTTCTTGTTCAATGTTGTTTTTAGGTTTCAATTTTGCCAACTCGAGCATATTGCACACACAATCTCCCTTTGTTTCCAACCACAGCCTTGTGGTTGTCTTAGCGCTTTGCGTCACAATCTTTTTGTTGTTGTAACCATGTGTTCCATGACTTGTGCAATTTGGAAGCAATTTTTTTACATGCTCAAAGAGCACGTCACAACAACAAAAGCTACAACCAAGCCCGCTATTGTTAGCAACATTGTTACCATATGACCTTTTTGATGTAATAGCCAAATAACGACAATCAATGTGCCAAACATGGCTAAAGATGACAACCTTGGATACGACATTGAAGAGGATTTTGAAAATGATTTTGATGAAAACCCAAATGAGGATTTTTGTCCCCTTTTAAATGAGGGGACAAACGATAATGAAAAAGACTTTATGGAAACTCCATCAAAGCAATAGGCAGGCACATCCAAGTTGGTGGCATAATCCTTTCCAGGAGTAGAGGTAAGGTTCATCAATATTGTTTTATTTCATGGGAAAAATATACTTTGTTGGCAGCAACTAATGTTAACCATACCACATATAGGGGGTGGGGAAACGTGCATGCTAGAGTGGTCCTAGGTTGGTTGGAATGTAACATTTAATACATAACCAGCCACCACCTGCTACAATGCAACTCCTTTTGAACCAACATTGACCTCTAAATAGCTTGGGGAATAACTGACCTATGGGAGGTGCATACACACAAAGACCAGTTGTAATTATGGCATACCTAAATGTCACAGAACACCATCCATTGACACTATAAACCAGGACCTTCTACAACAAATACATACCAATCTGGAATATGACATTGTGAATATTATTATTCAAAGGGAGGTGTGTACTACACATCGGTTCACGACCTACCTCCATAAGAGCATTCAACAATGCCAAGGTTTGCAAAATGCTAAAAATTAACTACTTATGCTTCTGGAGAGTTAGAAAAAATAACTATTACTATTTTAGTGGAGGATATAAGGCGTTTGCATCCTAATTGAGTTCGTTGACAAGGTAGAGTTGTTGCCAAAAAACAGAAGATGGACACCCAACGATAGGAGGTAGGGGGAAAGTGTTGATTAATGCAAATAACGAAGGAGTTCCATTGGTTCCAAGTAGGAACCAATGGCATGCAACATTAAAAGGTCATGCCTTACATTACTTGGATATCATGAAGTCCATAGATGTACAACCTATCGAAAAGATGGAGAAAGTGAAAGAAAGTTTATATTGATAGTTTGATTACACAGACCTTGGTTTGAGTCATGACCACATGCGATTCACAGTTGGGATAATATTGAAGATAAGGCGGTGTGAATGGTTGAAGCTTTGGAAGATGGGTATCTTTTTTTATGTTGTACCTTGTGTGTGATTGTAAAGATTCTGACAATTGACCATGCAATACAAGTTTACATTTGGTGTTTTGCAAGGTGGAACGTAAGTGGTTCAAGGCCAAACAATTGTTGTGAAGCAACCTAGGATGTATTGATGAATTATTAGAATAAAGAAACATTTTTCGATAAATAGAATGTCATGACATCTGCACAAACATAAGTGAGGAATCCTTCAAAATCTAGCCACAATGGGCTTACATAATAAAAAACATGCATTGTAAGTTTTGGAACCCTATTTGGTGAAGGGATGTACCACCATTAATCATTAATACAAGTTTGGCATCTCCACTTTTGGATAAACCCTAAACCCTATTACTTCACAATGAATTTCATATGTCTGTTGATTATGTCATTATTAGTTTTGACATCCTAATTGATGTGTCCAGTATGGGACCAAACCATAATCCATGGATTTTTTTCATTTAACAACATGATAGGGAGTTATTTCAAAAGGAAAGGAACATCTTATTGTGAAAATTCTAACTTATAGTGGACACATGGATCTTTGTTGGGTTTGTCAAGGGACACATGCTCCTAGTGTTTTTTTGTATTTGTTCCTAGATGTTGGACAATGGCAATGTGAGTATGGGCCCACCATTGATTCAAAATGATGACATGTGTGATGATCCTTATAATACTAATAGATGTTAGATTGGAATGTTGTGGCTTGACACATACTGATATTATGGGTGGGTGTGTTTTGTTGCACTTGTTTTGCACAATGTCATGTATGGTGCGTTGGGATGCTTAAAATCAGGTGCCCGCCTAATCAAAGTTCATGTAGAATGCATGTGGCAACTTGTCATCCTTAATCAGGTGTAGGTTATTGTGTGAAACATATTCAGTATGTTGTAACATTTAGCAGGTTTGTTTGATGTTTAGATATACTAGTCAGCACCATGGCTTGTACTTGGGTTGAAAAGGCACTGCAGATGGGCTATTCATGTGTACATAGTTAAAATTGACTAATAATATAGGTGTCAATATCTAGAACTAGTTATTTATTTTTTTACCAAAAAATGGTTGTGCCATCATTAGGAAACACCCTTACATTCATACATGAATATCTTCACCTACATTTTTGGCATGTTAAATTTTCCACTCATTACACACGATCACAATAATATTTTTTTCATTTTTTTTGTCAACCCATTTCCTTCGCTTTTTGTTTTTTTCATATTTTTTCTCCCCATTTTCTTCTCACTTTTGCTTTTCCTTGCAAACTTTTCAAAACCTTTTTTTTTTTGGGTGCACTTGCTGTCATCCTTGGTTTATAAACATCATTTTGTTTTATGCTTTGGTGTTTTTTTACATTAAAGGCATTATGTTCACAATCATTGTTTTGTTGCATTGATGTCACTTTGTGTTAATTAAATATGTAAATTGGCTTTTGTCGACAATTATAGTAATCGATTTGGTTTTTGTGAATTGAGCCTTGCTATCAATTTGTGTTCGCTTTGTTTTGGCTTTTGTTTGCAATTGTAGTGATCGAGTTGACATTTTAGAATTGTCCTTGCCATTGTTTTGTGTTCATTTTTTTTCCTATTGCATTTGGTTTAGTCTTCATGTTTGTTCAACAAAACAATGCAGTGATAAATTTTACAAGATTGTTTCAAGGTGTGCCTTTCTTCATTACAATTTGCAATTGCAACTATTTGAATGTGCCTTCTTTTTTCTTTATTTTTTTTCCCCTTAATTTGTTTATGTTTGTGTTTGTGTTTTTTATTTTTTATTTTTTATGTTCCTATTTTCTTCTCATCTTGGATCTTTGTTATTGTGATTATGGTCAAAAATATGTACTGATGTGTATTAGTTGGTTTTAGTTTTTTGATGATTTTTGAAATTTTGGTTATAGGTGCCGTAGAGGTTGAACAATGATGGATGATCAAATTTTTTTTTTTGATGAGTTCAATTATGCTATTGGTTGATATGATGTAAGAAAAATTTGTTGAAACACATATAATGAGGTCCACATTTTTTGAATTTAATAACTTCATAAATGCACAACAAACACTAAAGTTGAAATGTGTTGTTATTTACCACTTTACATGAATATCAAATTATGCATGCATTGAGTCTTTTGTTTGATGATTTGGGTCATTGGGTGAAGTCCAAAAATATAACTTGGTTATTAAGGTTCCTTTATAATCGAATTTGATGAAGATCATTTAGTTGAAATTTTTCAAATGACTAAACCCACATTGTTCAATATTATATAAAAACTATGACCCTTGCTAAAAAAAACAAGATACCAAATATACGAAAGTTGTTTTTGTTGAGATATGAGTTTATTATTCAATTCACAAACTAACTCATGGTGCAAATTTTCTAACTTGTAATGAACTTTTTGTAGTTTAAAAATCCATGGTTTCCTTTGTGTTACATGAGTTTGTTTATGCTTTAATATTATTCACAAATGTTTCATATCATGGCATCAAGGTGTGGAAATGTTAGTTGTCATGGAAGAATTTACATTACAATTAAATGTATCCTTGTACACTAAGTGATTTCACCAGATTTTGAATGAGTTTCACTAGTCCAACTAAATGAGACATAATGGGGATGTGGTGAATTCATTGTCCATTTAATGGGGACTAATGAATTGCACCCACATGTTGTAGTAGTTTTAGGAAATGACATGGTATTTTTATTATGTAAAAAACTATTAAAAAAACCTGATTTTTAATCCTAAAACTTCAGGGTGCTATTGTTGAAAACTACTATTATCATAAAATTGGTGGATGTAACATAATGGCAAAATGTGTTGTTGATTGCAATAAAAAATGTACTAATGTTTTGTGGGGCTTCCAAGTAGTGTTAATGATTCAAAGGTCTTATGTAAATTTGGTTTATATAAGAAAGTTCAATACAACAGGTTGTTTGAGATTGACAAGGTTTTCCAAAATGAATTTGTAGTAGTTTATTTTTTAGGTGACAAGGGATACCTATTGATTTCATGGATTATGATGCCATACAAGGAAGAAAGGTAGCATTTTATCCAAGAACATTTGTACAATAAGAAACATAAAGTGGGCTATTTTGTTGTGGAGGATGCCTTTGGCATAATAAAAAAAACCTTTTAAGAATTACTGACAAGATCTGATTTACATGTGTATTTCTTGCCATATGTTTTTACTTGTTGTTTATTGCATAACATATTTTGATGTCAAACAAAATCTAACATCCAAAGGTTGATGAGAATCATTGAAATGGGTGATGCACAAGTAATACAAGAAACAAACATGACACATAAATTCAATGTATACATTGAATATTAACACGTAAATTCAATTGAAGGGTAAGAAATGTGTGGAGTTCAACAATGTGCATGGAACTATGTAGTTTCCTTGGATGGCAAAAAACTATCACTTTAATATTTGCTTTCCAAGTTCCATTTCTATTTTATCTAGCATCAAAATTTGCTTTCAACTTTTATTCATTGTTTGTTAATTTTCGTGATTTGTAGAATCATTGTTAATAGGAGGATCTTGTCTCGTAAGATTAATGCTATTGAAATTTTCACCCCCTTTGTCTTTCATAAGCACCATTATGTATGTTAGACCTATGATGACATTGTTGGAGCCACATAGAAAGGTAGTTAAATGTTGGTTGATTCAATTAACAAAATGCACAAGACAACTTTGTTTATTGAAAGAAGTGCACAAAAACACAAAAGAACATATTTGAAAAGCAATTGGATTATTTCAAATGTATAGACAAAGTAATCAACAAAACTTAATTGAACATGGTGAAAGTCATCATAGGTCTAACACACATATTAGACTTGGTTTTTGGTGGACATAGCTTGAAAGAGGTGAGGGAACAAAGGTTTCAATGATTATGAGGACTGAGTTTATGGGCAACATGGCAATGGTGCTCATGATGATCAAATTGTAGTTTTTTTTTTTCATTAACACCACTAAGGTAGACTGGTTCATCATTGATCACCTACCTATGATCAAACATTTGTTTATATTATCATATGTGCTTCATTTGGAGTGATTTAAAATGTTATGGGAGTGCTACCTCAAGTTCTAGAAATCATCTTTGAAGTGCAAAGGAACATAGCAACAAAGCAACATAAAAATATTTTTTGGATGTTTGGGAACTGGTCATTGTAATGTTTGGTGGTTTGTGTTTTTTGAGTTCTTGACTCCCTTTACTTGGGGGGCCGTAACTTTCTCATTTCCAATCTGTTTTTAACAATTGTTAATGTGTAAGATGCACCAAGAGGAGGGCTTCAAGTTTTGTTTGGACACCAGAAACAACGAAGTTTTCCCCTTGGATCTGGCCTGCCCTGAGCACTTAAGTGTTTGATCATCAGCCGATCTATCCTAGCACCAACTTATAGCGTCTTTTTTCAGATTTTTCATAACATCTTTTTTTCCACCCAAAATCTATTGCACGGTTACATAAATTTGTAGTTAACACTGAGGTAACATTGCATTCCATGTAAGCTCCACGTAGGATCCACCTCAGCCAATTTGTTACACAATATTCTTTTAAATGTGAATCAGCATCTAGATTTTGAGTTCTAAAAATGGCCATACCCGCCCAACACTGGATCACAGGGCAACCCCTCCACTGATCTGCAATTAATCGGAGCCGTGCGATCCGCATTTTGGCCCGACGTTGAAGTAACCCGAAAATCCTTTTTCTGGCGGGAGTGGGTGCCCAAGTCCTCTCGACTTTGTCCGCGGACGGAGGCGCAAGTTAGGGTTTGGTGCTCTGCCTCTGGCGCAATTTTAGGGTTTGGTCTCTGCCTCTGGCGCCATTTTAGGGTTTGGTGCTCTGCATCTGGCGCAAGTTAGGGTTTGGTGCTTTGCCTCTGCTCTGCAAGTCTTGTGCACTTCTTCTCTTCAAACTACAAACATGGGAAGAGAGAGAGAGGAAGAGGACCACAGGTGCAGCGAAGGGAAGTGAAAGGGAGTGCGGGAAGTTAGGGTCTGGTGCTTTGTCTCTGCTCTGCAAGTCTTGTGCCCTTCTTCTTCTCTTCAACATATACAAACATGGGAAGAGGGAGATGAAGAGAACGACAGGTGCAGCGAAGGGAAGTGAAAGGGAGTGCGGGAAGTTAGGGTTTGGTGCTTTGTCTTCGCTCTGCAAGTCTTGGGCACTTCTTCTCCTCTCCAACATACAAAGATGGGAAGAGGGAGAGGAAGAGGACGACAGGTGCAGCGAAGGGAAGTCAAAGGGAGTGGGGGAGATGAAGCGAAGATATCAGGAGCTTGATGGATGAGATGAGTAGTAGAACGCAAAGTTCATGGAGAGTTTGGCAGAGCTGAGCGTGTTGTGCGAGCGATTGTACACATCGCAGGATGCCGCGGAGCGAGCGCACGCAGAGACGACCTTGGCGTGTTTTTCTCAAAATTCGGAATATATCTCTCAGTGCCAGTACATCCTCGAGAATTCCTCTTCGCCGTATACGCAATTCCTGGCCAGTTCCAGCCTGGTGAAGCAGGTCACGGATCACACATTGTCGCTGCAGCTGCGGTTGGATATTCGAAACTATGTGGTGGGATACCTGGCTTCAAAGGGGCAGGAGTTACAGCCGTTCGTGGCTACGAGCTTGATTCAATTGCTATGTCGTATCACCAAGTTGGGATGGTACGACGACGATCAGTTCCGGGACATTGTGAAGGAAGCCATGAAGTTCTTGACGCATGCGACAGTGGAGCATTTCCTTATCGGCTTGAAGATCCTCAATCAACTGGTTACGGAAATGAACCAACAGAATCCCGGTATGTCGCTGACGCACCACAGGAAGACGGCTTGCAGCTTCAGGGATTTGGCCCTGTTCCAGATTTTCCAAATCTCTTTCACTTCGCTGCAGCAGCTGCAAATCGAGACAGCTGACCACCGTCTAAGGGAGCAAGCCATCACGCTTTCCCTCAAGTGCTTCTCGTTTGATTTTGTCGGCACGTCGCTGGACGAAAGCTCTGAGGATTTGGGTACCATTCAGATTCCGTCTTCTTGGCGGCCTGTACTGGAAGACACCTCCACAATGCAGCTCTTCTTTGACTATTATGCTCGGACTAAACCTCCCCTCTCCAACGTTGCTCTGGAGTGCTTGGTCAGGCTCGCATCTGTGCGCAGATCGCTGTTCTCCGGTGAGTTGGAACGTTCCAAGTTCTTGTCCCATTTGATGAGCGGCACTAGGGAAATTCTGTTGACACAGCAGGGTTTATCAGAGCATGAGAATTACCATGAGTATTGCCGGCTGCTTGGTCGATTGAAGACGAATTACCAGCTCTCAGAACTGGTGAGCATTGAGAATTATGCAGATTGGATTCGGCTTGTAGCTGAGTTCACAATCCAGTCATTGCAGTCATGGCAATGGGCCAGTGGGAGTGTGTATTACTTGCTCGGGCTGTGGTCCCGGCTTGTGTCATCAGTGCCCTATTTGAAAAGTGAGTCACCCAGCCTTCTCGACAACTTTGTACCCAAGATCACTGAAACTTACATATCCTCACGACTCGACTCTGTCCAGATGGTCCTTCAGAACAACATCACTGAAGACCCCCTTGATAATGAAGAGCAGTTACAGGATCAGCTTGACAGCCTCCCTTATCTCTGTCGGTTCCAATATGAGAAGACAAGTAACTACATCATAACTCTCTTGGAGCCCATTTTGCAGGTACTATTCCCAACCTTCTTACAACAGTTTTTACATCACAATACCATTTAGGAGTGTCTTTTGCATGTATCACCATACATCCAGAACTACCTATATTCTGATGGTATTGCTCTTCTGGAGCACACCTTATAGAGGTCAGGGGTTAGATTCTGAGCAGTTTTTTGACCCTGAGTGGAACAGGTGAGTTTAAGGGTTAGATTTGGGATATTGCAAGGCTTTGAGGTTTATAGTGCTGATGATGAAGCCAGGAGTGCTATTTTTGAGCTGCTGCAGTGATGCCTGGTTGATAAAGGTTCTCCATTGTTGAAGCAATCTGTGGAACTGTTGTTGCCAAAATTGAAGCCCAGAATAAGAGCTGTCCTCTCATCTTCATTGTTTGTTTAGTGAAGCCTTTCAGAGGAAGAGCGGTATTGAAATTTGTGCAGTAGTCAGTAATTATTTAGTGATTATCTGGAGATGGAGTACTATTGATGAGCAGACAACTTTCCACATTTCTGGTTGCCTGGTACTGTAATGAGAGTGAATTGATTGGTACAGGCATACACAGAAGCAGCAAGACTCCAGACAGGAGTAAACAACACACAGCTCCAGGCTATGGAGGGGCAGCTTACATGGCTGGTTCATATTATAGGTGCCATCATTAGGGGACGGCAAACCTCAAGCAGCAGTACAGAGTCTCAAGAGGTTATTGATGGTGAGCTTGCTGCTCGTGTCTTCCAGCTCATCCAAGTCACTGACACAGGTTTCCATGTGCAGCGCTACCCTCAAAGCAGTAAGCAGCGACTGGATCTTGCAATTCTTTCATTCTTTCAGAACTTTCGGAGAGTTTATGTTGGCGATCAGGCCATGCATTCCAGTAAGCAGCTATATGGACGCCTGAATGAGCTGTTGGGCCTCCAAGACCACCTCATGGTATTGAATGTGATTGTCGGCAAGATTGCTACTAATTTGAAATGCTATGCACAGTGCGAGGAAGTGATAGAGCAGACATTGAATCTCTTTCAGGAGCTTGCTGCAGGATACATGAGTGGCAAACTGTTACTGAAGCTTGATGCTGTGAACTACATTCTAGAGCATCACACAAGGGAGCACTTCACGTTCCTGGACGAATTTAAAAATTCACGCAACCGAACTATATTCTATTTCACACTTGGTCGGTTGCTTTTCATGGAGGATAGCTCTGCAAAGTTCAAGGCTTTCATTGCCTCATTGCAACAGGTTTTTGTTAACCTGGAAGTTACACCAGTGGAGGCTTTTCGATCAGATGGTGTCAAGTTTGCTCTTATTGGACTGATGCGGGATCTGAGGGGCATAGCTATGGCAACCAACAGTCGCAGAACATATGGGCTGCTCTTTGAGTGGCTATATCCTGCCCATACCTCTTTATTGTTAAGGGCCATAGAACAGTGGACAGATACACCAGAGGTCACTACCCCTGTGTTGAAATTTGTTGCGGAGTTTGTCATGAACAAGACACAGCGGTTGACGTTTGATTCCTCGTGTCCAAATGGAATCCTTCTATTTCGAGAAGTCAGCAAGCTGATAGTGGCATATGGCTCCCGAATCTTGTCCCTCCCAACACCTTCTGATCCTTACACTTACAAGTACAAGGGTATTTGGGTTGCATTGACCATTCTCACAAGAGCACTGGCAGGGAACTATGTCAATTTTGGTGTCTTTGAGCTTTATGGAGACCGGGCACTTGCTGATGCACTTGACATGGCTCTGAAAATGTCACTGGCTATCCCATTGGCGAGTATCATGGCCTTCCGCAAACTTGCAAGAGCCTATTTTGCTCTGCTTGAAGTCCTTTGTCACAATCACACTGTAGTTATTGTAAACCTTGACACTGCCACTTTTGCCCACCTTGTAGGTTCCCTGGAGACAGGTGTGAAATCCTTGGATGTGAACATTTCATCACAGTGTGCTTCTGCAGTGGACAATCTTGCAGCATTCTACTTCAATAACATCACAATGGAAGACAACCCAACTTCAGTGGCGACCATCAACATGGCCCGGCACTTTGCAGAGTGCCCTAATCTATTTCCAGAAATTTTGAAATCTCTATTTGAAATTGTCTTGTTTGAGGAATGCTCTAACCAGTGGAGCTTAAGCAGGCCAATGCTCTCCCTTATTCTTATTAATGAGCAGATCTTCAATGGTCTCAAGGCTCAGATTCTGTCAACGCAGCCCGCTGATCAGCAGCAGAGGCTTGCAGGATGCTTTGATAAGCTTATGGCTGATATCACACGAACACTGGAGCCCAAAAATCGGGACAAGTTCACACAAAACTTGACCATTTTCAGACATGATTTTAGGGCCAAGTAGTCTAATGGCTTCATTTTCAGGTGCAGACTTGCAGCTCAACAACCTAGCCAAACCATCTGGTTGGATATTGTATCCATGAACAGGATTATTCTTGCTTTGTCTTCTTGAAGGTCTTGAGCTGTGTTGACCTTGCTCCCCCTCATCTCGCTGAGGCATCTCTCATGTTGGAGTGTTGCTAATTATGTCTAGTTGCAAATCTGACAGGCAGTATGAGGAAAATTTTGTCCCTAACTGATCATGGGCTGCAACATGAAGACTCACAGCACAGCTTACATTCCACAGATTATGAGAACTGGAGATGTGAATTCTATTATAACTTGGCTCTGAGTTAGACCCTAAACCCTACTGCATTCTTGAAACCCATTGATAGAAGACTCAGATCTTCAAATTCTAGTGGGGTGGGAACTTTCTTACGTCCAATTCACAGAAACTGAGATCTGGAAATTCAGGCAGCCTGAAGTCTCAGCTCGAATCTGCTTTTCATCTTCTCATGCCATATGATCAGGCAACTTGAATATCCTGTTAAAGGACACTTTGTCTTTCCTGTATGGTTCTTTGGTAAGCTTTCCTGGTTAGTACAACCAGGTCTGCCACAAAGAGTTGTTCAGGGGTATTGTTTGGGCTACAAGTGTTGTGCCACTGGTTTACAGTACAAGTCTCTTCAGATGACATGCAATTAGTCTCAATTTCCCAGCCCATTGCTGGACTTCATATTTTGAAGGCATTGCAGTATTGGGTAGTTAACTGGAGCTCTTCTGGTACTAGTGGTCAAGAATCAAAACCCCTGAAAACCAGATAATCTTGTAGTACCTAACTGGAACTGAATATGTCTAGTTCTTCTACCTGTTGAATTGGAAGGCGAATTGAACTTTTTGAAATCTCGTGGTAGCCAGAATTGGATGTGGTGTCAGACATTCATTCAAATTCCTCTAAAGAGCTTGATAGTGGCTTTTTCTGAGAAAGGAAAGCTGTAGCTGTGGATCAACTTAGCAGTGTGGTGATGTGATGTCCAAATGTAGTTGAAGAGACGAGATTTTGAAGCCTTGACAAAGAATGTGCTGCAACTAGTGTGGAAGAAAGAAACCATAAAGGAAGTAGAAGATTTTTGTTTCTTGGCTTCATAATTGGAGCTTGCCTTAGAGCAATCTCCGCCCACACCCGATATTGGGGGGCACATACCAGTAGCTACCACATCCAACATAGAATGCAAATTATTCCCTGTGTCCACCCATTCTCATGAAAAGCTGGACAATATATAGTGAGAGACTAATTAAATGTCAGCCAACAAAAAAGTCATTTTCTTTTATTGGGCCTTTTCATTGTATCCTTTTCATATATTTTAAAAACTATTTAAAGATTCTGTTTCATCCAAACTACAGACCGTTCTACTTCTGCCAATGGAGATGGTCTTATGAGGTTTAGGTTGTATGTCCATCATCACTTAAGACTTGTCTGGCATGCTATATCTTCAATAGACACTAGGAGCTTTTTTCTCTTAAAAACCATTACAAAGAATAAACTTATTTTGCTGGAAAAGAGAAGGAATGCAAATGAAATGATGAAAGATGAAGTGGAGGAAAATTTGAACCTCACTTACCCATAGTCATTTCAATTTGAAGCAAATATGCTTCAACAAATTAACAAAATTTGAACTACTTGTGCATTATCTAAAGTGTAGTGAGGTAAGTTGCCAATCATGAT
>Ga0209208_10009812_pt1 | contig 12542 bp, 10 predicted proteins | sample S1TSphfallax_3_FD_187694 | JGI IMG/M metagenome (GOLD analysis project Ga0209208, IMG submission 187694) | Host-associated microbial communities from peat moss isolated from Minnesota, USA - S1T2_Fd - Sphagnum fallax MG (SPAdes) (version 2) | ecosystem: Host-associated > Plants > Peat moss >...
GTTTATAATTCTAAAAACTAAGAAAGTAAGGCATGAAGAAAGTTTTGAAATTACAACTTAGTTTGTGAAGAAGTTGGAACTTCAAAACTTATCCCATATTGTTTGTTTTTCATTCCCAATTTGAACATTATATAAACAAAAGGGTGTGGTCATCCAATTCCACATTAAAAAATTTGTGCACATGGGATGAGCCAATCAAAAGGCTCGACCCAAAACAAAAAAACAAATTATGCACATTTAAAAAGTACTTACCTTCCCAACCTATTTATCTACTTAGTTAGGTAAGTACCTAGTTTGACCTACCCACCTAGGTTGACCTATGTACCTACCTACCTAAATATTTACCTATATGAATAAATATTTAACCTAGGAAAGTAAAGCCTACCTATTTTTTTTTTACCTAAGTAGGTAGGTTGGTATGTAGTTTAGGTTTGTAGGCACCTATTTATGTACCTACCAATTTAATTATTTTATTTTTATTTAAAAATTTTAATGCCACGTGGCATACTCACATTGGGCCACATGTTATAATATAATATCATCAAAGTATTTGAATTGAACGTCCTAGATTATTTCAAAATAATAATAATAATAATAATAATTTAAATAATCAAATATTAAAACACGTGGTAACACATCATTTGCTCTCAATTGTGATCAAAATAGTTGCATCTTAGTCGCATGTGACAATACGTATACAATGAAGTCAAAGGATGAAATGTATTTGTTGACTTTTTTTTTCATACAATACCTTTCGTCATTTGCGACTAATTTATCACATGCGACTTGTCTTAGGCGACTAAAGGGATTTTAGTTGCAAAATGTCTCTTGCGACTAAAATTTAATTGCAAAGACTAGTCAAAAATACATGTTTTTCTTCTAGTGTTGTAACCTTTGTAAAGACCTTACTCCCAAACCAAACATCATCTAATTTGGACAAGATGTGCCTCACTAAACTTTGCCCCAAGATTTTGGAACTCTTTAAAAGTTTCCATTGAACCCAAAATAAGAATGCAACTTGGGAGTTTTGAAAGTACCTCCTTTTAATTGATAAACATTTACTTTGATTTGAGTGAGCATTTCATTCTCACCATACCCAAATTTGCCTTCAGCTTGAATCTATGTGTTTTTTTTTTAATGACTTGTCTCAACCTTAGTTACAAGCTTGAAGCTAAAGTTGCAAAATTAGATAAAAAGCTAAAAAAACTAATGAAAACCATGAAAACCAAAGGAATAAAAAGAAGTGTAAAAGAAGAACAAAAAATTGGATTAAGAACGAATGATGTGTGATGAAATTAGTAAGACAATCACTTTGATACCTATATGTGAGGGACAATGAAATGAATTTACAAATATACATTTAGTAATTTACTTACTTTTTATTTGCCTCAAAACTTGTTGATAATTTGATCAATTCATATATCTAAGTTCCAAAAGTATGTTAGCATCGATTAACTAATTCAAGGTCAAGTCAACTACAAAGAATGCATCATGGTTTTGCAATCAAATGAGGACCTTCCAAAGATTCAATATTGCCGAATTGACTTGTTTATAAACAAGATAGGTTTGTTAAGTGATTTTAAAATCAAAAATTTGAAAAGTATGCAAGAAACACAAAATATATTTGCATTATTTTAAACATAAACATGAGAATATATTAAAGGATGGTGGATATTTATAAAAAAATTTGTAAATATGTATGTATGTGTTCATTAAAGTTCCTTTTGTTGAATCATGGCATTAAACACATTGAAAATATTAGTACGAAAGTTTTGCCTCCTTTAATATAAAGAACAAAAGGATTTAACATATGTGAATAAGTAAAAAAATACCTAAAAAGTTGTATTGCATAGGCAAGTAGGTAGATAGGTCCTACCTACCTACCGAAATATGTAGGTAAAATTAAATAGGTGGGTAAGACTAAGTAGGTAGCAAATATCTACATATCTAAATTACATATTTATTTATCTACATAGGTAAGTAGGTAAGACCAATTTACATGACATACATATTTACCTACCTAGGTACCTACCTAAATAGGTAAGATTTGCTACTTAATAAACTAGGTAGGCAAGTAGGTAAGAAGGTAAAAAAGTAAGTGAGCTAAAATCTAATCATTTAAATATTTTTATTTTATTTTTTGTTTTTAAATTTAAGCTTTTTTGAACTCGTCCGAAATTGACACATGCATTTTAATGTGAACACAAAAAAAAGACACATTTTTTATATTGTTTGTGAAATGAAATTCAAAAAATTATAATTATGGGTTAAATTTTTTTAGTTGCACATTAGTTGCAAATTGAATTGCAACTAGAAAAAAAAAAAATCACATTTTAATTTTTTTTTTGTAAATTGTCCAACTAAATAGGTAATTATTTGATAATTATGTATGTGAATTCATTATTTGAAATATTAATTTGAATTAATCAGTCTAATTAAAATAATTAATCATTTGGATTTCCAAAATTAATTATTTGGAATATTTGATAGTGAGTTTTTTGAATTTATAATCCGCAGTAGTTATTAAAATTAATAATTAAAATTATGAAAATTATCTCGTAGTGAATTTAGATATTTAATTCAGATATTTAATTATTCAAAATACTTAATCAAGAAATTATTTTAAATAAACTGATTAATTCAAATTAATAGTCATTTATTCAGTAAATTTAATTATTTCATAATAACTAAATAAATTTCCTATTAAATGATAATTAATAGTTAATAGATCATTGGAAAAATACATATTAAAAATTAAATATGAATTTGGGTAGAAGACTTTGTTATCAAATAATAATCTAAATAAAAAAATGAATAAGCTAATTAATTAGCTATAATAATTATTTGATTCAATTGACAAAATATTTTTAATTTAATAATTAATATATTAAATAATATTATTAAACATGTTTTTTAATTTTTTAATTTATTAAAATTTGAAAAATAATCACAATATAATGAAAAAAAAAATTATAGTGAGAATATAATGGCACAACTAGTTGTATCAATGGGAATCAGAGTTGATAATTAATTGGAACTGTCATATCTAATGGGTGGTGGAAATGTGTAGGGTAGAAAGGCCCATCAATGAACACGTGCCTATAACCGAACATTCATATAGGGAGGGGGGAAATTTTGATTTTTTTTTACTAGGGGTTACTAATTATAGAACAATCATAGTTGTATGAATGTTTTGGATTTTGCCTATGATTATATTTCATATATGAATAATTGTGTATATGATTAAGATGTGATCTTTATATTTTGTCATAGGCATAAAATTAGGCATGTTTGCACATATTTTGGTCCATTAAAAATATGGAAAGGTTTGGTGATGGGTGGTGAAATGATTAAAAAATTATGAAAAGTTGAATATCAACAAACACAAAAGGGTTTAGTTTTGGGAGTGCCATGGGTTGGTTTACAAAATCCCATATTTGGGCTAGGAAAAATTAGTTTGGTGATAGGCCTTAGGGTGAAAGGTAAAATGAGGAAAAACATAGAATGGGTTGTTTAAAGTGTTTTGTTTAGGGCATGAATTAAAATGGTCTTATAAAATCCCAAGTTTGGGATGTAGAAACAATGTTTGTTGATGGGGTTTATGTGGAACCTTAAACAACGCACAACTAACCATAAATATGCAAAACCTCATTATGCTTTATTGGATCTTAAAATCAACACATTAAAAGAGGCAATTCCCCCCAATTTTTCCTTGGATACATTCCCGCAAAAATAATAACAAGTTCACAAGGTTCTAAACATGTATATAAATAATCTCTTATCAAATCATTTCCATTTTCTTAGCATGTCAAATCTACTAAGTAATGTGACTTTCAAGTCATTCATAGAAATCTACAAAGCATATGGGCTAAATCAAGATTCAAAAGACATCAAAATCAAGGATCATACATTAAATCTTAAAATATTTAGGTTAGAACAACACATATCAAAAGTCACAATAGTCAAGGAAGAAACACAAAACCCACCATTACAAAAGAATTGATGACATGTGTGAGATAAATTTCGTGGTTTCATCCATTACAATGTGCAATATGTGGTGTTTATTGTCACATATATTATATTAAAATGAAAATTTGATATTAGGTAATGGCACATATTACATTTGTGCCATATGTGCCACTACTTAATATCAAGTTGTCTATTTAATGTAATATATGCCACAATAAACATCACATATTGTATATTAGAATGGATGAAACCACAAAGTTTATTTCACAAATGTCATCAGTTGTCATTTTTTGTTTGAGAAAACCACATTCTTTTGTAATGGTGGGATTAATTTTTAAGAAAACAAGAAAATTTGATGAATTTTTTTATAATCCACAACATCTTGCACACACAATTGTGACCATGTATGTTATGGGTTTGTTTCCATTCCAATATTCAATTTGATTTAACTTTTTGTAACTTTCATTCTTGTTATTTGCAAGTGGTTAAGTTCATTAATGATTTTTGTGCTAAATATTAAATTCACATTATTTGAACATTGTTTGTTTGTGGCCAAAATTATGGTTTTCTAGACTAATTGTGTAATTATCATAATGCAATGTGATTATGTGTAATATTTCCTTGTAGAGTTGAACTCCAATTTGAATTTAGAACTTGAAATTATTGGAATATAATGGGCAATGAATGGGAATTGCAAAGGGCCATTATCAATGTCCTATAATTAATCATATTATATTGTTCATTCATTCATTCTTTTCTTATCATGGTTTGTTTTTTCAATGTAGCTATGTGTTAATGTTATAATAACATCTCTAATGTTACATCAACAAATGACAATACATCGTCCATGTGCAACTCATAGTGTGTACCCAACCCTAAATTCACTTCAACTCCCTTCTTGATTTTCATAGCAAAGAGGTTTGTGTCATCTCTCCCAATTTTGCATTCTTTCAAATGGGTTTCTTCTAGAATCTTACAATAACCTTTCTTGTTGTGAATTTGATTGTGCATAGACTTTCAATCATGCATGAATTGCATCTTTGTTTGTTGCACTTCTTTGGACTTTTGGCATTTTTGTTTGGAACATTGGTGTGAATCAATGAAGTTGAGCTAAAATGAAATCATCATAAAAAAAAATATGACAATAGATAGATGCAAATTGGAAAGGCACTTTGGCCATGGTGTATTCAACCAAAAAAGGGTGTTGCTCTACAATAGATGAACAAACTTGTTTGAACATGAGTGATGTTAATTGTATCAACCTCAATTTGATCAATTGTATTTAACAATTTTGAATCCATGTTATTATCTATGATGATTGTCTCATCTATTGTTTAATTTGTATGGATTATTGTGGGAGTCAAAGGTTACCATGGAGCTCTAGTGATGATTTGTGAGACTACTTTTGGTATTGCATCAATTTGTAGTCACATTTTGATCCTTGAAAGCTTGTCTTGTTTTCATAACTTGAAACTCTCTTGAGGCATTTTCAAGAGCAAGTTGTTTACAAGCATTGTGAAAAGCACCATTGCATTTTGCTCCTTTGGGATGTTTATTTTGTTCAATGTTGTTGTGGCCATGTCTATTGTGGTTTGAACATGCACTTTCATTGTGCAATTTTTGCTTTTGGCCATCTACAACTTGTCTTCGGCAACTTTCACACCTTGTAAAGGTTTTGTTGGAGAAATTGGAGATGTCAACACTTCAACAAATTCAAGCTCAGTTGCATCAACATCTAATGTAGGCAAAACATTTGACCTCTACTTCAAGGGTGTGATTTTTATGATTTTCATGCACATGTTAGCCCAACACAAGATGTATTTCAAAACCAACCAACAATGTATGAAGGTGAAGTTTTAACTCTGGATGCTTTTGCTTATAGAGCTCTAGGGCTTAGTGAAAGATGTTTTTGTGGTTTGCATCTAATTCTTTGAGAGATTCAATAACTCAAAAACTCCCTATGAACTTGGAGATGTCATACTTAATTGTTCCCCATTTTGTCTCCAAAGACCTTGTTAGTCTCAGTGCACAAGAAGTTGGGTAGTTTTTGTTGTAGTGCTTGCGAACCCTCTCTCAAAATGTGTTGCACTTCTGACCATTTCTTGTGATCAAGTCTTGTGAGACATGGAGAAAGAAGCAACAAAATTGTTGTTCCTCTTAGAGCAATGATGATGCTCTAACATTAGTGTCTATCATTGATGTAGATCTGTAAATCATTAAGATATTTTAGAATATAACTTATAGTAATTACTTTCCATAGTTATGTTAGCCATCAACTAGAATTAAAAGATTAAAAATGCCAAGTGCACAAAAATAGTCACCAACCAACTGTTTAGTAAATCACTGAACAAGTTGTTGTCTGGACCTATGAGGGTTCTTTCTTGACGCAAAAGCCTTTATGAGAGAAAGGTTATAGATTAAATGAAATGAAATCTCACAATCATGGATTTTTTTTGTTGAATTTGAAGTGATGCACAAGAGCTCATGTTCTATCCAGCAAAACTGCTCAACCACATAGGCATGACATTCATGAAGCTTGATGAGATTATGGAAACAGATTAATGCACAACAATACACAACACATTGAACTTTGAAGTCACAATTACAAAGATTGCACCCATTGAAAATGGATGTGATTGTCCAAAAATCATAATGATACATACTGATATTGCACATCATAGCCAATGTTCTACCTGAACCACAACTGAAATCTGTGACTCATCACTGCAGATTAGGTACTTCAGATTTGATACTACTAAGTTATTCAATGTACCATACAATGAACCCCAAGCTTGTAAGGGGCATGCTGCACTGTAACACCATTTCCTGGCCCCTTGAAACACTGATACAGCATCTGCCCCCATGCATACCAGTTTCTCTCCTACTTGTTGCTTACTCAAGCCACCATGTAACATCAAGGTGTATAGCATGACATGCTTCAAGTTATCTGCACTGCCACCATCAACCAGCTGCCCAAGAGTCAACAAAACAGGGCTCCAGTTCCCATTCTTCACAACATAGTCGTGCATAGAAATCCAAGATTTGGTTGTCCACATTTATCGATTCATCAACACTGATTGAGATAAACTGACTTGCACACAGCTCTATTGGTATCTCTCTACACAATCCTATGCATTAAATCAGTCATTTCCCCATGCACAGTTATTAGACCAGCACTTGAGAGGATTATCAAGAACTTTCAAAAAAGGCATGCAAAGAAAGAGAGGTTGCATGGTCTCATGATTAGTCATGGACCCACCATGTTGCAACTAGTGGAAACCCAATGCAAACCAATGCAGATCTTCTAGACAGAGATTGTCTTTATGATTCCTTGTTTGTGTGTCCATGTTGCTGGCAAAGCAATTCAGAAAAGTCATCAATTCTTGTGGAGGAGTCAATGTTCTATGCAATGTTCATCCTGAAAGATTTTACTCACAAAGGTGACAACAGGAAAAACAGTCATATTTATCATGGTCCAGTTACAGGATCTACTACACCATTCATTGACACACATTGTTTGCTTCAAGTAAGCTTGGGAATGTGATCCCTGAGATTGCAAGAGTACACAGAGACACATAACTGATATGACCACTAGTATGTATTGATTATCTTACAAGGGTCTGATGGTGACCAAGTAAGGAGAATTACACAAGTCCTAGCTGTGAAAAGTCTCATGGAATGCCATCACAATGAGGGTTGATGGCAACAGACATTCCCTGATCCAGGTTTGGTTCATGTTATTGTCTTCCACCAGCCTGTATCACAACCTACACAAGTTCCTTGACAGATCAGAACAGAGGATGCAGGAGAATCCATCAAGCAAAAGATATGAAAAAATATGTTCCATAGACTGAATATCAATTTGGACTAGCTCTGCTCTTGAGCCCATGTTTCGCAGCTGCTGGAGTTGGCAACACTGCATGAGTGTGGACATGTGACAACCTGATGTTGCAAATCCAACTTTCCTGCGCCTCTGCTCCCAGTCTATCTCCAATGGATCAGTTGTCTACCAACTTTACAAAGACAAGTCAGGGTGAATGAATATTTGTCAAACTCCTTGGATACATGAGAACAGCCTCAGAACCGTCTTAAGCAAAAAACTTGCATCAAATATCCAGTCACGAACTTCTGTTATTTTCCCTCAATTGTGGCCACTTATTGCCCAGCTTTTGCTGTCTTTTAGAACTCTCTTTCATCTATGAAACTTCCACAGAACTTTGATGGCACTGATTGCTTGCCCTACTCCACCTTATAGCAATGCACAACACAGGAATTCCATGCAAAATTACTGACAACTTCCTTAAATCAAAGGCATCTCCAAGGACCTCCTCTACAATTGCAAAACAAGGGCAAGCTAAAACTAAAAATAAAGACTGGAGACATAAGAGAGGAATGAATGCGAGGGTGGCCTGGACTAGCTGGGGTCTGGGGATTAACGCAGGAGACTCCAGAACACGGTTTTCGTTGGCAACTTTGGTGCTATCTCTATTATTCCAACATGCGAGGAGATTTACGCATCGACTTGAGAGTGCAATACCTTAAATCTCGCATGCGCAACAACACGAAGAAGAAGGGTGCACAGATGGAGATGATAATGATGATGCCTTTTCCGCAGGACACGACATTGGATATGATACGAAGAATTGCTATCGGGGTGGAAGGGCTGCATAGTCGTGGATTGATACACAAATACCTCAATGCCTCCAACATCTTTGTCGACCCCTGTGAGTCAGGACAAGGCTGGGTCACGAGGCAACGTCGAATTGAAGCGAGATTTGGCCTATGATGAGATTTGGGTGAGAATCGCCGACTTTGAGAGCTCCAACTGCATAGTGGGCACAGGGTTTTGAAGGGCACCTGAAGTGTTGAACGCAGTGCGAGACAACATCACACCCACATATTCGGCAGCTGCGGACGTGTATGGTTTTGGGATGGTGTGTTATGAGTTACTCACTGGTCTCATTCACTGCCAAGGCCATCGTTTGTCAGACTACAAGCTGGTGTTGTCAGGAGGAACACCAGAGCTTCCTGATTACTTGAACCCTGAGATCACCCAATTATTGCAAAACAGTTGGCACATGGATCCTTGCCAACGGCCAGGCCGGCACAAGATCTATGAAATCCTACATGCACTGGGTATTCCCAATAAAATAATGATGCGGGGTATTATATCTGTACAACCAGCAAGCAAAGAGAGGGATTATGCTGATGTGCAATTTTTCCTTAAGCAGGGGATTGTGTAGGCATGCTTGGTCACTAAGGTGGTGACTAAGGGCGAGCACATTTCTCGCATGATGGAGAGAGAAGGAGGCATGTCTTCAATCAATTTTCACCTGGAAGAACAAGGTCAAGAAGGTAGGTCATGCCAGTATAGTGCAATCCTGGTGGCAGGCAGCTGCACTATTTTCTATGATGTCACTTTTTATGTAACTTACCTACAGCATGAGCTTCATCAGAATCTCGGGCCTGTGTTTGCAATGGGCTTCTTTTGCTGAACTACTTGTAAAGTAAGAGATTGTTTAAGGCTTTCATCATTGACCCACCATCTTTGCAAGCACTATGGAGGATGATCAGGAATTTCATTAGGTGTGGCAGTCAAATCTGTTCAGGTGAGCACATTGCACTGTGAAAGGTCCCTACATGATGGCAAGGATAAGATAATAAGAACTTCTCTGAGGAAAAGAAGACAGACCATGGTGGAAGGTGTTTCTTTTCATTCATTGGAACATTCACCACTGGGTAGCAGGAGTGCTATCAGGAGATGCATTGAATGGCTGCATGGGTTATGGCAGAGAAATAGACTATTGTGATGGCATGCCCTGTCTAATGTTCTATGCAGATCAGCCTTTTCCAAATGAAAGATTTGTTGGCAATCAAAATGCTAATCAGAAGGGTAGTGAGATGAATCCAAAAGAGTGTTGTTGATATGGATACAAGGAATTTTGAAGCTGTTGCACCACGAGTTCCTACATCATCATCAACAATGATGATGGTGATGGGAGTATGTTCCTGAGAACCTGACCTTAGTTGTGTTGAATAGTGGGTGAGCAGCACAGGATCTGCTAGTGTAGCTGTTGATGAAGATACAGAGAATGACAGACAGCCATTACAAGAGCCAGGTTTACCCACAGCACCTGCATCAACCTTTTTCAGCAAGAGAGCAGAGTCTCCTCCTCAACTGACCACTGATGCAGATAGATCCATAGTACACCATAATGATGCATTTGTTGGGTGGCACTGCAGAGAGGGCAGCTTGGATCGCTCATTCTGTGGATCCTTTTTTGACAGTTGCATACTTTTCTGGAGTTGGGTTACAAATCATTCCTCCTCTTGCATTGTACAACAGTTTGAAGATCCTGAATCTCTTGGTGAACCATGAGGGGGAGTTCTTTTGATAGATGGTTTTTCTAGAAAAAGTGCATGGATTGGGCTTGGTTAGTGGTTCTTTTCTTCGACTATTATGTCCTATCATGCTTGCTCAGATTATGTTAGTCCAATATGGTATATGCATGTCTTGTCAAGAAACCATGACAGGAAGTAGGCACAACAGCTCTAGCAAGCAAGCGCCTTGGTGCTCCATATTCTCCCTTCATAATAGATTTGTTGTTCCATTTCTGTCCTCCTGAATGTTGTTTGCCATACATGCCCATCTAAAATACTGGAAATGCTGCTACATTGCTCCAAAACAAAACTCAATGCCAACTTGACTTCAGCTGCATCCTCTTCAAACTGATGATCACAGTTCAATCAAAATCCTTTCTAGCTTCTTGGATTAGCAGCTAAAATGAGATGAATGACGCCTTTACGGAAGACCTTGCTCTTCAAGTGCAGACTGCTTAAATTGTCTTATACAGCCACATGGATTTTCAGCTTTGATAAACTCCAGAGAAGCATATGCAAGACAACAGTTAAGATTATTCATGTAAGATTTGAGATTAAGATTTTGGCTCAAACTAGCAAATTGATGACAACCTGACAAACATCAATAAAACAAGGGGCATGTCACATTGTGGCCTTGCCATTTACATTAAAAAGTATCTTAAGGCAAAAGAAGAATCATGAAAATTCAAATATTTCATCATGCAAAAATATAATCTTCAAAAAGAATCCTCTAAAAGAAACCAAAATCTTTCAAGATATCATAACTCTATAACTAGTCTCAAGTTTCAACACAAGCCAAAATATCATCTTTCAAAAATCCTAATATAAAAATATACTTACTACTTAGGGGCCAAAATCCCTGAAGCTACTATACTCTATAATGAATCTAAACACAATATGGTAGGCAAGGCCAACAAAGCACCCAAAAAAGGGGGAGAAAAAAGTACAAGATGGAAGGACCCAAGTCCAAGCGAAAAGAAGGAACCACCAACGAGGGTAGACCTCAGAGGGAACGCATGAACAAAACACATGAACAAATCAAACATTCAAACATAAACAAATAAATAAATAAAGGAAAAACACCTAGCAAGGGAACTAGAGAAGAAAAAAGGAGGGACCAAAATCCAAACAAAAGACTACACCCAAAAGTGCAAAATGCACAATGGGGAGCCCTAACAGGAGAAAACTTGAAACCTAGGACCTAAACCCATCACCAATAGCATGAAGCAAATCGTACAAGGAGATGGGCAAAAAATTTGGAAGGACACCAAGCTTAGAAAAGGCATTTCATGTTGCCACAATTGCTTGATGCAAAATAGTGCCTAAACTTTTTGGAAAGCCAGAAACACTTTCTTCCTATAAAATGAACGTATAATCAAAAGAAGAGGACCACCCGAACCCTTCATTTACCATGCCATGTTGGCACAACGATGAAGGAAGTCATTCACTTGCTGGTGTAAACATCCAAATATTTCTATTGCTAGAAGGATGAAATCATTTTCATAATGTCAATTGCAATATGACACAACTTTGGCTTACGTTGCAATCATTGCAGCCGTTCCTTAGGAATAAGCAATTCAGGAAAGAAGATCCCCACAAGTCAAGTTAACAATGACTACATTTACCAAAATGCGAATACCATCTATTATAAACATAATATCCCCTCATTGCTATGATGTTTGGAGAGATGGCATCGAAAGAACATGTGTTTGCTCGCACAAAACATGGAATCTGACATCTTTAACAATGGAAGCAAAAGAATCTCAAACTGTATCATGTGTGGCCGTGCGTTCTCCCCCATGAACACAACAAAGTAGGTGTATCCCTATCGAATTTATGGCTTGGCTGCATATGCCTCAAGAAAAACCACGAATTATGGGATGAGGGAGGCCCAATTTGGTGCATAATGTTGAAGAGAAAATGTTAGAAGCCATCCTAAAAGATGGGATGATTGGGCGAGTAAGAAGCCAAACACCCAAACCTAGGGCATAATGTTGCACCCCTAAGCTCCTTGATGGACCCAATTGTGAGTCCAAAGGTGACGATATCGGAAGGAGAAAGAATTGAAGCGCGCTCTTTGGCTCGCAACATTTCGGGGGTAGAAGGGTGTATTAGAGCTTCAAGATAGGGACTAGGAAGATTGACAAGCAAGTCAATTATTCACACGGATTTGCACAAACCAAACAACAAGT
>Ga0209208_10009813_pt1 | contig 12541 bp, 12 predicted proteins | sample S1TSphfallax_3_FD_187694 | JGI IMG/M metagenome (GOLD analysis project Ga0209208, IMG submission 187694) | Host-associated microbial communities from peat moss isolated from Minnesota, USA - S1T2_Fd - Sphagnum fallax MG (SPAdes) (version 2) | ecosystem: Host-associated > Plants > Peat moss >...
GCCGCAGGTCCGCGTCTCCCTTGAAGCCCCGAAAAAGCCGCCCGCCCTTCCCCTGGCCCTCCGCAGCGCCCTGGGCCCTGACGCCCTTGCAACGCCCGCCCCCGGGGCTGGAGGCGCCGTTGATCCGTCAGTCCCCCCCCCTAGCGTGGACGCCGCCGTAGGCTCCGACGTCCAAGGTCAGGCCGTCATCACCCTGCCGCAGGGCGGAAGCCTAGGCGGGGCTGCGCCCGCGCCGCCGCCGCGGGCCGCCGCCCAGGCCCTCGTTCCTGCGCCTGTGGCGGCGGTGACGGCCGTGGGGCCCTCCGGCGCCTTGCCGGTCATCGCCAAGGACGGGCGCACGCCCTTCCAGGTTTACGCCAGGCCGTTCCACGACAACGGAAAGCCGAAGATAGCCCTTATCGTCGGCGGCCTCGGCCTCAATGCGGCGGCCACCCACGCCGCCATCGACCGCCTTCCGGCTGACGTCACCCTGAGCTTCGTCCCCTACGCCGACGGCCTTCAGGGGTGGATCGATCAAGCTCGGGCGGCTGGCCACGAGGTGCTTTTGGAAATCCCCATGGAGCCTCTGGACTATCCCAATAACGACCCAGGCCCAGCGACCCTCATGGCGTCGGCGCCCAAGGCTGAAATCATCAGACGCCTTGAATGGCTGCTGGCGCGGGCCTCGGGGTATTTCGGAGTGACCAACTATCTGGGCGGCCGGTTTGTGACCTCCGACCCGGCGCTTTCGGCTTTCACTGGAGCCTTGCGGGCGCGGGGCCTCGCCTTTGTCGATGACGGCTCGGCGGCGAAGCGGGGCCTGGGCGGACTTCCCCGCGCCTCAGCCGACGCGGTCGTAGACCAACAGCTCTCCACCGAAGCCATCGATCACGAGCTGACCCAGCTTGAGACGGACGCGCAGCAGAGAGGTCAGGCCCTGGGAGCTGGCTTCGCCTATCCGGTCACCATCGCCCAAGCCAGCCGATGGGCTCAGGGATTGGCGGCGCGCGGCTACCAACTCGCTCCGGTCTCAGCCATAACGAGGCGATGAACGCTTCACCCGCCGAGAAACGCTACCGCCTCAATGTCGGCGTCGTGGTCTTCAACGGCGAGGGAAAGGTCTTCATCGGCCGCAGGGCCGACGCCAAGGGTCCGCACATCTGGCAGTTTCCTCAAGGCGGAGTGGACCGGGGCGAAGACCTGGTCGTGGCGGCGAAGCGCGAGCTTTGGGAGGAGACGGGGATAAAATCCGTCGCCTTCCTCGCCCGCGCCCCGGGGTGGATCACCTATGACTTTCCTGAGGGATTCCGCGGCGCGAAAGCCATGCGAGGATATGCGGGCCAGACCCAAGCCTGGTTCGCCTTCCGCTTCCTCGGCGAGGACGCCGAAATCGACCTTGCGCATCATGTAGCCGAGTTCGACGCATGGCGCTGGGCTGATCTCGAGGAGACGCCCGCCCTTGTGGTCGACTTCAAACGCGAGGCTTATCTGAAGGTGGTCCAAGCGTTCCGGCCCATAGCCGCCGGCGAGCCCGACGCTGGGCGCCGCGGAAGCATCCTTATGATCCACGGAGTAGGTTGCACGGGGGCGGCCTTCGCCCCGCTGGCAGAGGATTTTCGCACGCGAGGGTGGCGGGTTGAAACGCCGACCTTAAGGGCGGATCTGCGAGGCCCGCGTCGTCCAGGGCCCGGCCTCGGTGAGATCAGCCTCAGCGATTATGTGGAGGAGGCCTGCGGCTGGGCCAAAGCGCTCGCGGATGAGACGGGTCAGGCTCCCGTCGTTTTGGGCCATTCCATGGGGGGGCTGATCGCCCAGAAACTCCTCGAGCGCGGCTTGGGCCGCGCCGGAGTGCTGCTCGCCCCGGCGCAGCCGGCGGGCCTGCCGTCCACGCCCACAGCGTCCGTCGCCTTCACCTTCGCCAACATCCTCCTCTCCCCCAACAAACGCGGCCGGGCGTTCAAGATCTGGCGGCCGGGGTTCGACTGGGGGGTGCTCAACGCCGTGCCCAAGGAAAACCGCGCGGCGGTTTACGCAGGCGCAGTCTATGATTCCGGCCAAGTCTATGTGGACCTCATCGCGCCGGAGATGGCGCAGAACGGTGCGGCGCGGATTGAGGCCGACGCGATCAAGGCGCCGATCCTCACCATTGCCGGCGCAAAGGATCGGGCGACGCCCCTGGCCGCCGTGCGCGCCGTCTCGGCGAAATATGCGGCTGTGGGCGGCGCCTTTCGCGAATATCCTGACCACGCGCACTGGCTCATTGACGAGCCGGGCACGGATCGTCTCGCTGCCGACATCGACGCCTGGCTCATGAGGACCCTGGTTTGAAACCGACGATCATCCTCGTGCATGGGGCCTTCTGCGGCGGATGGGCCTTCGACGCGTTTCGCCGTCCCTTTGAGGCCCAGGGCTACCGATGCATCACGCCGGATTTGCCTGGACACGGCGACGGCGCCCGTCAGAGCGATGTGGTCAACCTGTCCATGAGCGACTATGCGGCCGCCGTTGCGGCTATCGCCGCGGAACAGGAGAGCCCGCCCATCCTCCTGGGGCACTCCCTGGGCGGCCTCGTGGCCCAGATGGCGGCCACGCGGTGCAAGCTCGCCGCCCTGATCCTTCTGGCGCCGTCAGCGCCTTGGGGCGTCGCCGGCGCCAGCCTCGAGGAGGCGGCTTCGGCGTTCGGCCTCTACGCCCTGGGCCCCTTCTGGGCCCAGGCCGTGGCGCCGGACCGGGCGGTGGCGCGGCTCTACAGTCTGGATCGTATGACTAAGGCCGGCGGACATCTGGTGGTGGATAAGATGACGGCGGAGAGTGGACGGGCGCTTTTCGAGACCCTCAACTGGTGGCTCGACCCGTTTATGACCACCCAGGTCGATTCCAGCCGCGTCCAGGCCCCTGTCTTCGTAGGGTGCGGGGGGTCGGACCTCATTCATCCCCCCTCAACGGTGCGTCAGACGGCGCACCGCCTGCATGCGGACCTGCGCGTTTTCGATCAGATGAGCCACTGGCTTATTGGCGAGGAAGGCTGGGAGGCGGTCTCCGGAGCCTGCCTCGACTGGCTGGGCGCAACCATTCCCAGGGCGCAGGGGGTGAGAACGCCCGTCGCGCGCAAAGGCCTCAACCGCATGGAGTCTTAAGGGCTCCGGCTGCGAGGCCCAGCTGATCGCGACGATTGGCGTCGCCGCCGTGGGCGCGCGCCCGAAGCGGCCGGCGCCCCAGATCGCCAGGTGTTAGATCGCCGGGTGTTAGATCGCCAGGTGTAAGATCCCCACGTCTTGGATCCCCGCATCGTGGAGCCGTGCCCCTAGGCGCGTTCGATCTTCGCCGCGAAACAGCCCCGTTTGGCGTAGTGAACGTGGAGGTAACACACGGCGTCGCTCGCGAAGAAGCGATGGATCGCCCCCTCCAAAACCTCGCCCTCGACCACATCCGCGTCGATCATCTCGTCTTGCGCATCGAACGCGCGCACCGAGAGGGTGCGGATCTGTAAAACCTTGGGCACCATGTCGACGACGTCGCAGGCGTTCGTCGCGCCCTCGAGGATGAACACGGCGTGGCTGGCGCGATAGGGATTCTCGGCGGGTTGGTGGGTGAAGTTCACCAGGAGCACCGTCTCACCCAGCTCTGCATCTCGCATCTCGATCCGGTCAGGAAAACCGGGTTTGGTGTCCACGCGATATCGGCGCGCGCGAAATCTGACGAGATCTTCGTCCGGCAGGCCGTAAAGGTGCTTGAACTGATCCGCCGCCAGGCCGGTGATGCGGTATCCCATGTCGCCCTCCAGTCAGCTGAACCTTTCTCGTACGGCGCGCCCACTGGAGCCACCCGGATCTTGCGGTCTTTGGGGCGCAAAGAGCCGAAGGGAGCCATCATCCCATCTGGCTGCAGAATGAAGACGCCATGGTCCGGCGCGACGAGGGGCATGCGCTTTGTGAAATCAAACCCTAAGGCTGGACGCCGCATCGGGTTTGAAAAATCCGTCCATAGTCAAGACGCCCTGCCGGCGCCCCGCGCGGGCTGAGGGCAGGCGGTTAGTGAAGCGGCCCGCTTTCTGCCCGCTCATAGCCCACATCCTCGACGGCGCTTTCTGCGAGGATCACCACGCGGTCGGGGGTCACGTCGGCGAAACCGCCTTCAACGCGATAGGCGATGACCCGGTCGTCCACACGAACCTTGAGGAGACCTGGACGCAAGACGGTCATGAAGGGCTCGTGTCCGGCCAGAACGCCGAAATCCCCTTCAACGCCGTAGGCGTCGACCTGGTCCACGACGCCGGAGTAGAGCTCGCGCTCGGGCGCGACTAGGGAGAACAGGAACTTAGCCATTGTCTGTCTTCTCGTCCTTGAGGAGGCGGCAGACCGAGACTTTCGCCACCGTCGCCGCCGTGCCGTCCCGCAGGCGCAGGTCCTCGTAAAGGACGCTGCATAACCCGAACCCATCCCCGTCGCCAACCTTGATGAAGTACTTCGGCGCCGTGGGCGGACCGAACCGGGTCCGTGAGACCCGCCGCCAAGCCTGGCGGGCGCCGTGATCGCCTACGGGCAAGGTCTCGGTATTCAGCTCGTCCAGCACCGCCGCCGGCGTGGCGGCGCCGTGAAACACCAGCGCGCACTCCTCCCGCCGCCGCTCGATGAAGGCCGCGGGCGCACCGGCGCGTGAGAACCTGAAGAGCTGTCCAGGAAGGTCGATGTCCTCTGGTCTGGCTGCATCGGCCTCGGCGTCGGAGACCGGTCGGGCGCCCCAAGACGCCAAGTGGTTCATGAGCGCGCCCTCGTCGCTCTCCCCGAGGACGATGGGACCGCAGAACCCGCCCAGATACCCTTGGCTCGGCTGCGGGCTCGGCTGCGGGCTCGACTTCGCTGACACGGACGACGCGCCCGTCCGCGGCGCGTCGGCGCCAGGGACCTCGGTCACCGCCCCCGCGAGAGCCGCCGAAAAGCCCGCAATGGCGGCGAGAAGGCTCAGGCCCATGGCCGGGCCTTACGCCAGGGTCTCTGCCTTGGCGACCGCCTCCTCGATGGCCCCGACCATGTAGAAGGCCTGCTCAGGGAGGTGGTCGTATTCACCGTCGACGATGGCCTTGAAGGAACGGATCGTGTCGGCCAGTTGAACAAACTTGCCCGGCTGGTTGGTGAACTGTTCGGCCACGAAGAAGGGCTGGGAGAGGAACTTCTGAATCTTCCGCGCCCGGGCGACCGTGACCTTATCGTCCTCAGAAAGCTCGTCCATGCCGAGGATGGCGATGATGTCCTTCAGGGACTTGTAGGCCTGGAGGACCTCCTGCACCCGGCGGGCGACGGTATAGTGCTCGTCGCCGATCACTTGGGGGTCGAGGATGCGCGAGGTGGAATCGAGGGGATCCACCGCCGGAAAGATGGCCTGAGCCGCAATGTCCCGCGACAGCATGGTGGTGGCGTCGAGGTGGGCGAAGGAGGTGGCCGGCGCGGGGTCGGTGGGGTCGTCGGCGGGGACGTAGATGGCCTGCACCGAGGTGATGGAGCCCTTATTGGTGGAGGTGATGCGCTCCTGCAGGGCGCCCATCTCCGTGGCCAGGGTAGGCTGATAGCCCACCGCCGAGGGAATGCGGCCCAGCAGCGCCGACACTTCTGAGCCGGCCTGGGTGAAGCGGAAGATGTTGTCGATGAAGAGCAGCACGTCCTTGCCCTCCTCGTCACGGAAATATTCCGCTTGGGCGAGACCGGTGAGGGCCACGCGAGCGCGCGCGCCTGGGGGCTCGTTCATCTGACCGTACACGAGGGTGCAGCGGCTCTCGCCGCCCCCGCCGGCCTGGTTCACGCCCGATTCGATCATCTCGTGATAGAGATCGTTCCCTTCCCGGGTGCGCTCGCCCACGCCGGCCAGCACGGAATATCCGCCGTAGGCCTTGGCGATGTTGTTGATCAGCTCCTGCATGGTCACGGTCTTGCCCACGCCTGCACCGCCAAAGAGGCCGATCTTTCCGCCCTTCGTGTAGGGACACAAAAGGTCGATGACCTTGATCCCGGTGACCAGGATTTCCGTGGTCCCGGCCTGGTCGGCGAAGGACGGAGCCGCCTTGTGGATTTCCGCCATGTGCGTCTTATCGATGGGGCCCGCCTCGTCGATGGGCTCGCCGATGACGTTCATGATCCGGCCAAGGGTCGCCGGTCCCACCGGAACCCGGATGGCGGCGCCGGTGTCATGCACGGGGGCGCCGCGCACCAGACCTTCGGTGGTGTCCATGGCGATGGTGCGCACGGCGTTCTCGCCAAGGTGCTGAGCCACCTCGAGAACCAGACGAAAAGGTTCGCCGGTCTTCTGGTCGACGTTGGTCGTCTCAAGGGCGTTGAGGATCGCCGGCAGCGGTCCTTGGAACTCCACGTCGACGACGGCGCCGATGACTTGGCTGATGCGTCCGGTGGCGACGGCCCCGGAGGCGATGTCTTTGGTTTGGATCGTCATGGGTATCGACCCCTTTCTAGCGGGATGGCGTCAAAGCGCTTCAGCGCCGGAGATGATCTCGATCAGCTCCTTGGTGATCTGCGCTTGGCGGCTGCGGTTGTACTCAAGCGTGTAGCGGGCGATGAGGTCGCCCGCGTTGCGGGTGGCGTTGTCCATGGCCGACATCTGGGCGGCGTAGAAGCCGGCCTGATTTTCCAGGACCGCCATGAGGAGCTGAACGGCGATGTTGCGCGGCAGGAGGGCGCGGAGGATCGTCTCCTCATCGGGCTCATAGGTGTAGACGGCGCCTTTGAGTTCAGGCTCGGGACCCGTGTCCGCGCCGGGATCCACCACCGCGGGGACAAGCTGGCGCGCCGTCGGCACCTGGCTGACCACGGAGGCGAAGCGGCTGTAGATCAAAGTGACCACGTCGACTTCGCCCGCTTCGTAGAGGGAGATGATCTTGTCAGCTACGGGTTGGACCGCCGCCAGGGTGAGGCGACGATGGTCCGCAAAATCATAGCTCACGAGGAACCGGTTTCCGTAAGCGCGGCGCAGGGCGTCGCGTCCCTTACGACCAAGGGTGATGATTTGGACGGACTTTCCCTCGGCGAGGAGGGTTTTGATCCGCTCCCGCGCCGCCTTGGCTATACCGGAGTTGAAGCCCCCGGCGAGGCCGCGATCGGCGGTGGCGACGATGATCAGATGCCGCTGGTCCCGTCCCGTCCCGGCCAGGAGCAGGGGCGCATCAGGCCCGGAGACCGACTTCGAAAGGCTGGCGATGACCGCGCCCATCCGCTGGGCGTAGGGGCGTGCGCGCTCCGCAGCCTCGGTGGAGCCGCGCAGCTTGGCGGCGGCGACCATTTGCAGCGCCTTGGTGATCTTTTGAATCGATTTGACGCTGGCGATGCGGTTCCGCATCTCCTTCAGACTGGCCATGGCTCAGGCTCCCGATCTCATGGACGCGCTCAGGCGAACGTCGACTGGAAGCTGACGAGGGCCTCCTTGAGCATGTCTTCAAGAGCCGGCGACAGGGTCTTCTCCATGCGGATGCCCTCAAGAAAGGCCGGGTAGCTGGACTTCAGTTTGGCGATGAGGCCGGCCTGGAAATCGGCGATCCTGTTGACGGCGATGCCGTCGAGGTACCCGCGGGTGCCCGCGTAAACCACCGCAACCTGCTCTTCAACCGCCATGGGCTGGTACTGGGGCTGCTTCAAAAGCTCGGTAAGACGCTCGCCGCGGGCCAGAAGCTTCTGGGTCGAGGCGTCGAGATCGGACCCGAACTTTGAGAAGGCCGCCATTTCCCGGTACTGGGCGAGCTCGCCCTTGATGGGGCCCGACACCTGCTTCATGGCCTTGATCTGGGCCGAGGAGCCCACGCGCGACACCGAGATGCCCACGTTCACCGCGGGACGGATGCCTTGATAGAAAAGATCCGTTTCGAGGAAGATCTGACCGTCGGTGATGGAAATCACGTTGGTGGGGATGTAGGCCGACACATCGTTGGCCTGAGTCTCGATAATCGGCAGGGCGGTCAGGGAGCCTGAACCGTTCTCCTCATTGAGCTTGGCCGCGCGCTCCAGGAGGCGGGAGTGGAGGTAGAAGACATCGCCCGGGTAGGCTTCGCGGCCTGGGGGGCGGCGCAGCAGCAGGGACATTTGGCGGTAGGCCACAGCCTGTTTTGAAAGGTCGTCGTAGATGATCAGCGCGTGCAGGCCGTTGTCGCGGAACCACTCGCCCATGGCGCACCCGGCGAAGGGGGCGAGGAATTGAAGGGGGGCCGGCTCGGAGGCGGTCGCGGCGACGATGATGGTGTACTCGAGCGCGCCTTGCTCCTCGAGGGTGCGCACGATCTGCGCGACCGTGGAGCGCTTCTGACCGATGGCCACATAGATGCAGTAGAGTTTCGCCTTCTCATCGGAGCCGCTGTTGACGGCCTTCTGATTGAGGATCGTGTCCACCGCGACAGCGGTCTTGCCGGTCTGCCTGTCGCCGATGATAAGTTCGCGCTGGCCCCGTCCCACGGGAATGAGGGTGTCGATAGCCTTGAGGCCGGTCTGAACCGGCTCGTGCACGGACTTGCGCGGAATGATGCCAGGAGCCTTGACGTCGACCCGGCGACGCTCGGCCACGTCGGTGAGGGGCCCCTTGCCGTCAATGGGCTCGCCGAGGGGGTTGACCACGCGCCCAAGGAGGCCGCGGCCCACCGGCACGTCCACGATCTCGCCAAGGCGGCGCACTTCGTCGCCCTCCTTCACCTCGCGGTCTTCGCCGAAGATCACGACCCCAACGTTGTCTCTCTCGAGGTTGAGGGCCATGCCCTTCACGCCGGCCTTGGGGAAGGAGACCATCTCTCCCGCCTGGACCTGATCCAGGCCATAGACGCGGGCGATGCCGTCGCCGACGCTGAGGACCTGTCCCACGTCGGAGACGTCGGCTTCTTCCCCAAAACCAGCGATCTGGGATTTCAAAATGGCCGAAATCTCGGCGGCGCGGATATCCATGGCGTGACGGTCTCTCGGGTTTAGACGCGCTTGAGGGCGAATTTGAGCTGGTCGAGCCTCGTCTGAAGCGAGGAATCGAAAAGGCGGGAGCCGACGCGCACCTTCAGTCCGCCGAGGATCGACGGATCAATGCGCGTGGTGATTTCAGGATCCTTGCCGAGGGCTTGGCGAAGCGCCGCAGAGACCCCCTTCAACTGAGCCGCCGTCAGCTTCACTGCGGTGATCACCTCAGCCGCGACGACGCCGCGACGGGCGGCGGCGAGGCGCTCGAAAGCCGTGGTGACGGCGGGCAGGGCCGAGGCTCGGGCGTTGGCGCAAAGCAGCCCCAGGAACTTGCGGGTCAGGGGGTGAAGGCCAGCCTTTTCAGCAACCGCGTCCAGGGCCCGGCCTTTTTCGGACGGGGAATAGGCGGGGGAGCCGATGAGGCGACGCAGATCCGCGCTTTCCGCCGTCAGAGCCCTCAGCCCCTTCAAATCCGCCTCCACCGGCGCAAGGGCGCCAGCCTCGTCGGCGAGTTCGAACAAGGCCTGCGCATAGCGCGCGCCCACGTCTGCGTTTCTGGAATCGTCCGCCACGTACCTAGACCGCCAGTGATTTCGCCGAACCGCCCGGACCAAGGCGGCCGGCAGTTAAGAGCTTGTCGGATTTGGAGAAACCGCGCGCAAAAGGGCCCGGCTCAAGCCGTACCGCCCGAAGCCGCGGCGGAGATAGCACGCGTTCCCCAGCGCCGCAACATGCTGGCCCGGGAACTGTAGGAAGCACATAAAGTGTCCGGTGCATGTAGCACATCATCTGTTTCCTGTGGCGTGACGGCGCGGGCGAGGTCGGGGAGGCGTCTTGGGGCGTCTTGGGGCGTCTTGGGGCGTCGCAGGGGCGATCAGCCTCAACAGAGGTCGGGGGCGGAGGTTTTTCCCTTTCGCGAACAGTCCCTCTCCCCCTAGTCTTCGTCTCTGGGGCGACGCTTCGATGTGGGGGGGTTTGTGAACGACATAAGCGTAAACGGCGAAGGCTCGCCCCTATCGGGGCAGAGGCCGGACGCCCTGGAGAACCCCGCTCGCGCCTATTGGGTGGCCGCGGTCTTGGCCCTGGTCTACACCTTCAACTTTCTGGATCGTCAATTCCTCTCCGTCCTCGCCCAACCGGTGAAGGTGGACCTGCACCTTTCGGACACCGAGCTTGGTCTTCTCACGGGCCTGGCGTTCGCCATTTTCTACACCCTCTTCGGGATCCCCGTGGCGGCTCTTTCCGATCGGACCCGCCGCGTTCAGGTCATCGCCGTCGCCTGTACGCTTTGGAGCCTGTTCTCCGCGGCGTGCGGCCTTGCGACGGGTTTCTTCTCCCTCGCCTTGGCGAGAATAGGCGTGGGCGTCGGCGAAGCGGGAGGATCGCCCCCTGCCTACTCCATCATCTCCGACTACTTCCCCGCGTCGCGGCGGGGTCAGGCCCTGGCCATCTACGCGCTTGGGGTTCCATTTGGGACCATGTTCGGCGCCGCCAGCGGCGGCTGGATCGCCGCCCACTACGGTTGGCGGAGTGCTTTCTTCGTGGTCGGCGGGTGCGGGATGCTCCTGGTTCCGCTCCTTTTGTTCACGGTGCGCGAGCCCCCGCGCGGTGTGTTTGACCCGCCGCGGCGCCCGGGTGAGGGGGCGAGCGGAAGTCCGCCCGCCCTCGCAGGCACCATCGCCCTATTCGTCTCCACACCCAAACTCCTCTGGACGGCCCTATCGGCGGGGTTCACGTCCTTCGTCGGGTACGGGCTTCTCAACTGGGTCCCCTCCTTCCTGATCCGGGAAAAGGGCATGACCCTGGAGGAGCTCGCCCTGTTCTACAGCCTCGTCCTGGGGATTTCCTCGGGCCTAGGCACCTGGGCTAGCGGTTTCTTGGTGGACCGCCTGGGCGCCCGCAGACCCTGGGCCTATGCTCTGGTTCCCGGCGTCGCCATCCTCCTTGCTCTTCCTTTCTTCTGGGGCCTCCTGAAGGCCCCCGACTGGCGCACGGCCCTGGTGCTCCTGGCGCCCCCAGCCGTCCTGTCCATCGCCTACCTCGCTCCGGCCCTGGCGGTGGTTCAAAACACCGTTCGATCAGACCGCAGGGCGGCGGCGGGCGCTTTGCTTTTATTCGTTCTCAACCTCATCGGTCTGGGCGGGGGCCCGCTTTATGTGGGTTTTGTCAGCGACAAGCTGAAAGCCGCGGGGGTTCCTCACGCCCTGACCGGCGCCCTGTTCGCCCTCACGCCCTTCTTCGTGGTGGCTTTCGCCTGCCAGGTCGTGGCCGCCTGGCACCTGCACAAGGATCGCCGGTCCGCGCTCTAGCAACGCCGTCCTTGCGATTTCTCCGGCGACACGGCGAAACTTCCCCTTGTTCCGTGCACGCCAATCTTGGAAGACGGCGCCATGACACCCGGCCCAGACCTCAAGGACGACCCACTCGAGGCCCATCTCGACCTCGAGGGTCGCGGCGAAACGGTTCTCGCCTGCAACGACCTGACCTCCACACTGGAGTTTTTCGTCGGACGCCTAGGGTTCCGGGTGGAGACCATCTATCCCGCTGACGACCCACGGGTCGCCTGTCTCTCAGGCCATGGGCTCAACCTGCGCCTGGAGCCGGGCGAGGGCGATCCAGGAACCCTGCGCCTGGCGTTGAAACCAGAAGCGCCCGCGCAGACGCGGGAACTTCTGGCGCCCAACGGCACGCGGATCATCCTGGCCCCCGCCGATCCGCCCCTTGTCGTGCCCCCCCTCCAGCCGGAATTCGTGCTCCGCCGCGCACGCGACAGCGCTGCGGCGGGAGAAGGACGGGCCGGCATGCTTTACCGCGATCTGATCCCTGGGCGCCTCGGCGGACGCTACATCGCCTCCCACATCTCCATCCCGGACGGCGGGCCCGTGAAGGATTGGGTGCATTTCCACAAAATCGCCTTTCAGCTGATCTATTGCCGCCGCGGCTGGGTGCGGGTGGTCTATGAAGATCAAGGAGACCCCTTCGTCCTCCACCCCGGAGACTGCGTGCTCCAGCCGCCCCAGATCCGCCACCGGGTTCTTGAAAGCTCTCCCGGCCTTGAAGTGGTCGAACTGGGTTCGCCGGCCCTGCACGAGACCCTGGCGGACCACGCCCTGGCCCTGCCCACCGGCGTGGAGAACCCTGGACGGGTGTTCGGCGGACAAAGGTTCGCCCGCCATGTCGCCGCAGAAGCGCCATGGCGCGCGGAGGGCGAGGGTTTCGAGCGCCAAGAGACCTGCATTGCGACGGCCTCCGGCGGCGCAGTCTCGGTTTCGACCCTACGGGCCGCGGGAGGATCCACCTTCACCGGCGCCGCGCACAACGTCGGACTTTTTTTCGTCTTCATCCTCGCCGGGCGGGCGACCCTCGAATTCGACGGACAGGCCGCCCTTGGGGCCGACGATGCGTTCGCCCTTCCGCCTGGTCGCACCTTCCGCCTCGCCGACGCCTCACAGGACCTTTGCTGGATTGAGATCACGGCGCCGACGGCGGGCGATAGAATCCGCGCAGAGCCCTAGGGCCGAACGGCTCAGGACGTGGGCGCTGACGGCACGGCCCCATCCTGGGCGACGCCCCTGCCCCCGCCTTCGGCCCGCCGCCACAGCCCGTAGGCTATGGCGAGGAGGCACACCCAGGGC
>Ga0209208_10009814_pt1 | contig 12540 bp, 13 predicted proteins | sample S1TSphfallax_3_FD_187694 | JGI IMG/M metagenome (GOLD analysis project Ga0209208, IMG submission 187694) | Host-associated microbial communities from peat moss isolated from Minnesota, USA - S1T2_Fd - Sphagnum fallax MG (SPAdes) (version 2) | ecosystem: Host-associated > Plants > Peat moss >...
AGAAGCTTTTTTTTTCTTTGTCTTTCTACTGACTGGTGTGTGTTTGGTGATTACAGTACCATTCGAGGAAGAGGACAAGGATGCAAGCATTTGGTTTCTGGACCACAACTATCACGAAGTCATGTTTGACATGTTCAAGAGGATCAACGGTATGTAATCTTTCTTCACCAACAACCCCCGACCTTCATGTGCATTTGTTTTCCAATTCTGCAGATTTTGTTTTGTGTAGCAGATGACTGACTGAATGACTGACTGACTGACTGTGATGGTTGTAGTAGTAGTATGAGATGTGAAGCAGTTCTGGACACTGCCCTTTTTGTGCCACCTCTCTCTCCAACTTTTGTTCTCTGTTGTTGATTCTGTGTGTACAGCCAAGGAGCATGTGGTAGGGTGGTACAGCACTGGGCCCAAGCTCCGAGCAAATGACCTTGACATACATGAGCTTTTTCGCGAGTGAGTAATACCATCTTTTCTTCTTCTTCTGTCTCAGGTTCTTGTTGCTGTAAGCTGTATCTGGCAACAAGCATCTCACCATTTGAATTTGTGGAGAACTCTGTCTGTATGTCTCTAAACTAACAACAAGGCCAAAAAAAACATTGTGTGCAGTTATGCATCAAATCCAGTGCTGGTGATAATTGATGTACAACCAAAGGAGCTTGGCATTCCTACAAAGGCATACTATGCAGTGGAGGAAGTCAAAGAGGTTCATTACTTCAAACCTTGAACTGGACAGGACACATCTGCTTCATAGATGACTCACTTCATGACCCTAAAACTCAGTCTTTTCTGGTTGCATGTATTGCAGGATGCAACCCAGAAAAGCCAGAAGGTGTTTGTGCATGTACCATCAGAAATCGGGGCTTACGAAGCTGAAGAAATTGGTAAGTTTTTTGTGATCATGGATCTTAGGGAGGTGCATTCAGGAATCTGGATTCTTTTTTCTCCATTGTGTGCCAGAAATGCATGGTATTGTAACAAGACTTTCTAACTAATCAAGGTGGAGTCTGGTTCGTTTGGACTTATCTGGAACAGTACCATCATGTTACATTTTCAAACTTCTGAGAGCAAGGAATTTTGAGGCATTCATCTTTGAAGTTATTCAGCTGGGAATAGAAAAGTTGCCTTGCAATCCAACTTAAGAACCTCATTGTTCTCTGGGAGTTTGGATCTTCTGCATTTTGTTTGTTCTGTTACTGAACAATGAACTGAGGTCCAAATCAAGCAGTGTCATTTATGGGAATTTGAAGGTTGTATTTCCATTCCTAGGCATTAGTGTCTTTCTGATACTATGTATGTGCTTTGTTGGCATTGGTATGCATGTGAGAATGGGTCTCATGGTCATCATGACTTTGGCACTGCAGGAGTAGAACACTTACTAAGGGATGTGAAGGATGCAACAATTAGCACTCTTGCCACCGAGGTAACCAGTGGTGATCACATGATGTGTTGCATGCAGCAGTTTGATGTACAAGAGTCTAGTGATCTTTGTATCCAGTATGTGCCAAAGTTACTTCACTTTGTCAGTTGTAAGAAGTCTTTTATGTTTTTGAGGTGTTTTTTCACCTGCTGTCTACAAAAGAAAAACAAAAAATGGTGTGTTAGAAGTAGCTTTCTCTCAATAGAGATCCAATTACAGCTGAAATCAAGGGCTCTGTTGCTATACTTCGCTATAAGATTGCCAAATTTATGAAAATGTGTAAATCTCAAAGAGATTCTTGGCACTGGAGTTGAAAACTAAGAAAGTAAAAGAAATGCCCAAGTTAGAACCCAGTCGTATATTGTTCTAGGCTGAGCAGCATGTGTGACCAATTATCAGAGAAATAGGATGTGACAAGTGCACAGTTGTGGGCACATGAGTTGAAATTGCATTGAGATGATTAAGCGGAGGTCTGAATCTCTGTGTGAGTTCTGGGCAGGTTGGTGGGAAGCTTGTCGCCTTGAAGGGATTGGAGGCACGACTGAAGGAGATTCATGCCTATCTAGAGCTTGTAGTAGAAGGACGTCTCCCTCTCAATCATGAGATTTTATACCATCTGCAGGTATCATGTGTACAACAGCTTCCCAAATTTCAGTGCTCAAACTGTTTTGGTGGAGAATATAGGCCAGAAAGTTGACATTTTTAAAAATCTTTGGATGATATTGCTTTCTTTTCCAGAGTCAATGTCATCCAGAGATTTTTTTAAATGTCATCTTTCTAGAGTTGAGGGTTAGTTTCAGTCATGTTAGACACAATCCTTTATATTTGAAATTGGTGATTGAGGTGAAAAACTGGACCGCCTAGATATTGTGCCATTATGGGGGGTTAAGGGGGTTTCTTATGTCTTGTGCAGGATGTGTTCAATTTGCTACCGAATCTCAATGTACATGAGCTTGTCAAATCCTTTGCAGGTGAATTCTTGATACATGGGATTACTACTAGATGTCATTTTTCTTGGCATTACACATTATTGCCTTCTTTGAAAACTGCTTGCTTTCTTCTAGGAGCTTTGGTTTACAGTTGAAATAGGTTATTGGTACAGTGGCACAATGCCCTTGATGAAAACAACTATTAGATGAAATTTGCATCTGAGTATTCTATTGCTGATTGCTGCTGCTGCTTGTGTTTGAAAATTTCTGAATTTAGTTCGAACTCCAATACTCTATTTTTTCATGTCTAGTTTAAATGATAAAGACAGTTTATTGATCTTCTTGTGCAAAGCTTTGGTCATCAAAGTACTGAAGGATGAGGAAGTATGATCAACTAGAAGGGTGTTGTTTGCTGGTTTAGCACTTTCCACTATGTTTGAAACTTTGTGTGTGGATTAATGAACCCTGTTGTTTCTTTTCCGACAGTGAAAACAAATGACATGATGCTGGTGATCTACTTGTCCTCACTCATCCGGAGTGTCATTGCACTACACAACCTCATCAACAACAAGGTAAGCATTTATGCATCCATATAGTGGCTATACCATCTGTTTTAATCTCTTAAATCTTGACTGATTACATGAAATACAGATAGATAATTAACATTTTCTAAGCTTTTACCCTGGAGTCTGACTAGGCCCAAAACCAGCTCTTCAGTTGTGTTTCAGATCCAGACAAGTGTGTTTCATGTAAGCTCGAGATATGCATTTCATTCATATATCACTGAATGAAAAGCACAGTGGGACTCTGGATTATATAAATACATTTCATAAGGTGATGAAGCTCGAGGACCTTGTTGTGAAATTTTATTGGTGCAGATGTTGAATAAGGAGCATGAGAGAATTGCAGATGCTGCAACAAGTAGCGTTTCAGCAATCACCGTGTAGGCAGCAGTGAATTAAAATTGTAGGATCATCATGGTATACATAGGGTTTTCTCTCCCATAGGAGTTTGTTAAGAGAATTATTGTTGGTGCTAGCTCAGCCTTCTTTGACTTTTGCTCTGGGTGACTACTTGTACTCTCATCAGTACACCAATGTCACTGTTGGGGCTTTGCATTTATATGACTCTTGTTTTCTGAGTTTGCATTTTTGCAGTATAGGACGACCCATTCCTCCCTCTCTCTCTCTCTCTCTCTCTCTCTCTGTGTCTCCATGTGTGTCTCTTGTGTAGGAACTTACTTTTCCATAGCAAGGATTTGAGTTGAATATTTGGTCCTTAATTTTTTGTCACATTTCTCTGTTTGAAGTCACTTACAATTTTCATCTACATGGTATGAATGTCATCTGTGTCAACAAGAAGTTCACCACTATTGTCACAGCTTCATCCATCTTTGAGTTTCTTCCATGTCATCTTCGGGCATTCATATGTCTACTACCTTCCAAGTGTTTGGTCTTAAGTTTCCGGGTTGTTGTTTTCATCTCATTTTCATCCACTTTGTAATTTCATCTGCATATTGACTGTAGTTCATAATTTTAATTTCATTTATTTGGGCCCATGATGTTTACATGTTTACCACATTCAAATGCATGGGTAATTTTGTGCATGTTGTCATATGTCATTTGTCCTCAGAACACATTCATATGTCATTTGTCCTCGGAACACATGGGTAAATTTGTGCATGTCACAAATTTTAGCCATTTGACCTCTTCATATGGTAACATAATTTCATGCATGTCACAAATTTTGTCAATTTGACCTTTTCATTCGGTATGCAATTTCATGTATGTTACAGATTTTCTCCATTTGACCTTTTCAATGGGTATGCAATTTCATGTATGTTACAGATTTTCTCCATTTGACCTTTTCAATGGGTATGCAATTTCATGTATGTTACAGATTTTCTCCATTTGACCTTTTCATATGGGTATCAGTTGTGTTAAAGGTTGAAAGTTTTGGTTTTTGTAGTCAAATTTTGTAAATCAAATTCATCAATGTTGTAACTCCGCAATGGATGGTGATGCAAATCCTAATTGTGCAGTTGTGAGGCCCTTTTTAAAAGCAAAAAGACTCAGAGTTTGGAGCCTTTAGAATTTGTGAAAATTCCATTTGGTTGTTGACAACTCATATACATAGTGCATTCACAAAAGTCATTCACTTTGTTGCTTGTTTTCATGCTTTTTATTTTTCTTTCTTCCTTTGAGAAATATAAAGTTTAACATGGACTTCTATATCCACTTTAGAAAAGAAAACCCCATTTCCTTTTTTTAAAGAAATAAAGGTCTAAAAATAAAATAAACAAAAAGGATTCCATGAAGTCTAAAGGAACGATTTTGTGGCACATTTTGAATTCAAATGCATAGATAACATTTTTCAATTAGGTCTAACTCAAAGCTGAGAATTAATTTCTTCTTGGGGTATTGGAGCTTATCTTTAAATATTGTTAATTTTAAACCAACCTCAAAACTTAAAGCATAAGTAGATTCAAATGTGAATTTACAAATGAATGTAGATTTATATGATGTCCAATGCAAGAATACGATCTAAATGCATTTCACATCTTTGATGTCAATATGTATAATGTTAATAATAATATATAATTTTTAAATGATGTTTGTCTCTTTGTACCATTCGAACTCACCTCTTTACGTAACCCCTTCCCCTATGCATCTACATGGACATGAAAAAGCATAATAATGATGAACTATTTGGAAGCATATGGACACATAAGATGGAAAAAAAAGAAAAAGAAGAGGACGATTTTGCTCAATCCGGAACCTTGCCCTTCAGGCAAGGGCATTACTACACTAGTAATATATAATTAAAAGATCAAATTATTTACATCACATGTGAAATACATCTATGAATTATGGATATATAATATTGTAAAATAAAGAATTTGAAATAAATTGAAATTTATGATTAATTGATATAGGCATAGAGTGCGTCATGCAACACTCCATCATGTAATCATGAAGTTTGTGAATAAATTTTAGGCAAGTGATGTTTTATGCGAAGTACCTTTAGAAAAGGGATTTACAACATCTTTTTAATGCTTATTTTACCATACATGCACTCCATCATGCCTATAGTAAACCAAATGGTGATCTTTTCAAGGTTTAAGATAAGCATTAACCCATCAAGTATTCCATGGACATCAAGTTCTAATTTAGTAACATGGGTCACTTCATCAGCTAAAATTGATGTATGAATTAGCAAATTCTGTTCACAACTATATCAATAATCCTTAGGGTGCCACATGGTTGAAAAGCCACTTATTTTTATAATATTTAATGTTAGTTCCTTTTCATTTCTGAATACTAATTCGTCTATTCTTTTTTTATAGTTTCACAAAAAATTGTCTAATGGCTTTTAGTGGATTAATTTTCACATAAACTAGAGTGTTGGGGAAGTTACAATATAATCGATTAATAATTTTGCACTATGTTTAAGAATATGGAGCCTAGTAATTGCAAATTTTACAAAAGTTGTGAAACTTTTAATAAATTGATTTCTCTTGCTTCAACTACTACATGGTTTGTTGTTTGCACCATAAGGGTGATTTTTGACAATATAGACCATCATGTTTTTAAATATATGATTCACTAGTGAAAAACACGTTTCATACCTTTTGATTCACAAAGTTAATTGAATGGAGCAATAAGACCATTGTGATCACCAAAGGACAAAACTTTGTGTTTATAATGTATTTCCAACTTTTAAGAAACTTCTCGTGAATAATGACTTCAATTCCTAAAGTTAATAGACATATTTCCTCAACAACTATTATATAAGGTGCAGATTTAAAACCTAAAATATAATTTCCTAATTCTTTAGGTGAGTGAAACAAATATGTAATCAAAGCCTACTAAATAATAGGCAAATGCCAAAAATGTTAACATTATCAAAAGAAATTTGATGCTAAAAATATAATAAAATAAAACACGCCCAATTATCCCAAGGGAAATCATTTAACGCACGTAATGGGGAATGAAAAATTTGTCCCCTCCTTTTGATTTGGAGTTTGTTAAAAAAACAATTCAACATCATAATCACAAGTGATGGAAGTGATGAGCATATTTTCAATGCCTTGTGCACAAATTCGTATCTCATTTCTATTTAATGGAATTTGACTTTGAAATGAAATTTGAATTCAAATGGATCTTAATTCCACAAAATAAACTCATTTTTTTCATCATTTCATTGTCCTTAATAGTGTATAGAAACACAAGGCCCAAGTTTAATAAATGTAAAATGAGAATTAGTTTATTCCAAATAATTGATAAAACTTAAACCTTAGCTCCCAACTTCAATTGCAAACAAATAGAAAAAGGTTTGTAACACTATAATTTCAATAATGATTTCAAGAGAATAAGGAATTGCTTGATAGCATGTGTGATCTCATTTAGAATAATAAGCAATTGTATGAATTATTTCCAATGCAACATTTTTTTTGTTTAAATGTGTGCATTGGTAAATTGTGAAATATATAGAATGTGAATTATGCAATTTACATTTGGAAAACTAATGATTCCCTTGCTCACATGATGTAGAAGTTACCAATTGTCTAAACTCTTTTTTTTCTTAATAGATTTACATTTTCATTCATTAATTAAAATTCTAAAATAAACAACTCATTTTTATAAATGATGACTTTTTCTTTTGACATTGTGAGTTGTTAGTTGAACATGAATTCCAAATCCCAACTTACATGGCCCTGTTATTTACTTGCCAAGGTGATTGAGAACCTCATCACTTGGCATTGTCAAGGATATTGTCCCCTTCCATGGTGTCCCTTAATCTTTCAACACTATTATTGTTAGCATTCATTCATCCCAAGACTATGCCAACCTAACTTGATCTAACTTCTATCTTTTAGTAGGACACGCTGTTTGCAACTAGCCAACACAAACACACAAAAACATTTTCTACAAGATTCCTAAACCACCAACCCCGTTGTGCCAATGTTCACAAATATTGTTGGCATTATGGAAAATTCAAACCCAATTTTGTGAAATATCATATTGATAACATCTTCATAAAGACTCTCATGAATGCCTTAGAATTTTGACCAAAATGGACATACAAAACTTTTTCAAATGCAAAATTTCAAAGGCCTTTCAGGAATCCATATGAACTTATGATTTGGGTTTATGGAGTAGGACCTTTTTACAAACATATGTTCACATTGGAGCCCTTTAAGTTGGTTCAAATTAGCATGGACAAAAGCCATGAAATTTAACACTTTTATCAAACATATCAGTGCCATTTTGTGACATAGTTTGGCAATAGTTACAAGTTTGAGTCGTGTCCCACAAAGAAGTAGTATACCTTTAATGCCCACCTGTTGTTGGTCTTGCCTACAAAGGCAAGGATATTGTGTTTTGGTTCATTATAGAGAGCATAGTAGCTTAAGGGATTTTGGCCCCTAGGTAAATGGTCTATTGTTATATGATGATTTTTGAAAGATGATATTTTGGCTTGTGTTGAAACTTGAAATTAGTTATAGAGTTATAATATCTTGAAGGATTTTTGTTTTCTTTCAGAAGATTATATTTTTGCATGGTGAAATATTTGAGTTTTCCATAATTCTTCTTTTGCCCTAAGATACTTTTTAATGTAAATGGCAAGGCCACACTGTGTGACACACCCCTAGTTTTACTTATATACAATTCACCTTCACAAACCCATACCTATGTCCAGGAAAAATATATAAATAATTTACTCTCCATGCGAATAACGCGTTTGACATTTGATGCTTTGTTACATGATTTCTAGGAACTAGATGAAACCATACTTGCGGTGTAGCAACACTTTTTTTTATACACGCCCACCCAACTTTATTGAAAAAAGCATAATACACACAAGCAACAACTACAGTGTAGGTGCATGTCATGAGAGACCTTCTTACCTGAAAGTTGATAGTTGGGACCCACTAAGAAAAAGTCAAATAATAGTAGCCCAACAATCAAAAGAAGATGCATGAGAAAAGGAGGAAAAGCAACAGTGACAATCCAATAGACCTATTCCAAGAAGATGAGAGCTATTAGGGTTTACTAACCCTAATTAGTTCTAATCCACCACTTACAGGGTTTTAGTAAAGTGTTGTGCCAAAGCAATTAAACCAAATTATTTGAGTCAAGTTTGCAACTCATTACAATAATACATGGCAAACTTTGCCCCCAAAGTTCTTTAATACTTTCTTTTATGGGAATATCTATCTACCTTCTCATTCTTAACCCAAAACCCCAAAAAATGATCAAACACAAATGCAAGCCTAGGGAAAGGGGAATGGTGCATACTATTCCAGACGCGGGTTTGCGATTCTTTGATCCAGTTTTGCACTTGCTTTTATCAAGCTTCTTGGAATTGGACCACTGTGCAATTTTGGTCTTGGTCAAGCATATAGGGTAGCTACAGGTAATATACTTGATTGATTGAAGAGTTTGCAACCATTGCATGGAAGCATCATCATCTTCCCAGCCCACCTTTGTACCTGGCCCCTCTCTCCCTTCTTGTGCTCAAGAGTAATAAGGCCAACCCCAAGGAAAAGAGGAAAAAACAAAGAAAAACGAATGTGAACTCTGCATGGGTAACAACCTCACGTGCTGATCAAATTTTCAAACCCACCTATTTTTGACACAGAAAATGCTAATGGGTCATCCTTGGAAAAAGTAATAGTAGTAGTAGATGTCTATCATATTTTATCGAATCAAAGATTGGCAGCAAAATCGAACATTCCAGCGTAGCAAAATAGCTCTTTAGGGAACAGTTTTCTTTTGTCAATAAAACAGACTAAAAATTTCATCACTTGTGTAGTTGTTATCAACACCGAACAAATCATTTCAAGTGAACGATGCAACAATTCTTTTGTGAAAAGAAGAATGAAAGATTTGAACAAAGAACCAAAGGTTAAATAGCTTGGGTTAACATGGAACAAATTGTTTTTTTTTTTTTGGAAGAAAAGCCAAAGATATTAAACCACTTGGGTTTACATAGAACAAATTGTTGTGTGTGAAAAATTGAACAACTTTCTTTTGTGAACAACAAAACAAAAACAGAAGAAGAATTTTTGAGAGCCATGCAAGAGAGAGCCGAGAGAATGAGCACACAATTCTAATTTGTGATTTAGGAATTCAAAGAATCCAGAAACCGTAAAACTTGTGCACCAAAACAAGCAGAAAAACCTACCAGCTCTGCACATGTCAAGGATACTTTTACTCGGATGCATAAACCCAGAAATGTGCGGGCAGAGGAAAGTTTCTTCCAAGTTAAAAGAAATTTCCCGAGCTATTTTGCTTACTCTTAAGTGACTAAAATTTCTCCAACCCAGCTGCAGCAGCATAATCATCATCATCACAGCTGCATTATTTCAAAGCTCTTTTTTTTCTTCTTAATGTTATTAAGTATTTTACTAGAGCCAATACCAATTGAAGTAGATGAATTGAAAGCAAATGAAAGCACATCAAAGCAAACAACAAACAGACATGGCACAGCTTTTAGCACACATTTAGTAGCTAATTTAAACATGGTGGAATTGGAATACTCCATGACAAGAAGGAAAGGAAGGACAATTTTTTTGGCAATGAATGAGCAGCTGATTGATCCAAAGGAGACCCGAAACAAGCTCTGAAACCAACCTTTGCAGTTATTTCTAGTGTATCATCAAAAGGATACCTTAAACAATGTAAAAAGAAGCTGGTGGGCATTACATTTTTCAAAATGCCTGATGGTGTTTTGTTTTGTTTTGGTTCCCTTGTGATACCCGCCAGGTATTTGATGCCTACCCACTGGGTATCACAAGAAAACAATAATTTTTTAGGAAAAAATCAGGCATGGTTTTTACGCTGTGTAAAGCCCTCGGGGGTGGGGTTCATTGGAATCAGGGAACACGCTTGGCACCGCCTCGCAGGGCCATTATTCCCGGTAAGCCCCCACACCCTCGGGCTTTACCCTAAGCAAATAAGTGTTATAGTTTGGTCCCTCCTAATGAAGAAGATTTTTCTTCACAAATGATGGATGGATGACCAATTAAGCGAATCAAACGCAAACGAATGCGAAGAAGAAGTGACAAGGAAAGCAAATCAAGCGAACAACAAAGCAAAGCAACGCCGTTGGGACAAATTTAGCAACTAATTTTAAACTTGGTGGAAGGAAAGAAAGGAGCGAGCAAGATCAGGAAGAGACATGCTTTTTTTTTTGCAATGAGCAAATCGATTGATCCATCGGTAAGCGAAAAAAAGAAGACCCCTTGACCAAAAAGGCTCGCACTTTGTTAGTATTTGTGGAGTATGTCATCACCCTCATCATCATCATCATCTTCTTCTTCTTCTTCTTCGTCATGAGCAAAATTGACTTCTTCGTTGAAGTCTTCATCTTTTCGAAAGATTTTACAGCTTTTGTTTGTGCAATTGTCAGTTGTAGGAAACGGTAGTTCGTATAGATAGAGAATGAACGAGTGTAGTGTGTGAGGAGGAGGGACGGACGGAGGGACGGACGAGGAGCGATGGGGGTTTTGATGCCATGACGGGGGCTTCGTTTTTCCATTTACAATTATTGTTATAGCACTGTAGACAACGAAGATCTTTCCACCAACACAACATAACACAACATTCATTGCGCCCCACATTTCGGTGATCCTCCTTTTATTTGTTTGTTTGATTGTTTGTTGAATAATAAAATCCTTTGTGTCAGCAACAACGAACCAACCAGCGACGACCCAGTCAAGCAACAAGAAGCAAAGCAACCTTTTTTTTTTCTTTTTTTTTCCCCCCTTCTTCTTCTTCTTCTTCTTCTTCCGGTTGTCAATAGGATCGTTGGTTGTTCCTGTTGTTTGGTTTTGTTTGTTCTCGTTGTTGTTCTTTTTCTTGTGGTAGATGATCATGCTTGGTGGTGGGGGTGTTTGTTCTTAATTAGCACCCAACAAATCTGTACAACCCTTGCGATGTTTAGTAGAGTAATGTAATAATAAGTATGGTGGAGTTTAGAGCTTTTCAAAAGATTTGAGCTTTTGGTCCTTAAAGCTCCCATCTCCATCACCTCTCGGGTGCTCTTTTGGAAACTAAGATCCGAGGAAGGAAGGGAAAAAGTTCTCATTTGCTTTGTTAAAGCAACTGGTTTTGGAGTGGCGGAGTCTTTTTCTTTTTTCTTTTTTTTTTGGGTAATGGGTTTGCTTCAGGTGACGAAGCTCCTGTCGTTGCTACAGTTGCTGTCGATGCCGCTTTTGGTGAATGAAAAAAATTATGCTTTCAAAGAGTTTGTTGGTGTTAAGAAGCTTGCTCAAAGTGGAGAATCTATTGAGTCGAGCTTTTTTTCTAAAGCTGCTGCTGGGCAAAGTGGCTTTCTTAGAATGACGAAAATTTTGTAAGCTTCTTTTGCGACGGCATAGATGAGGATGCATCAATAAACACAAATTTCTGAAAACAAGAGGAAAAACCCCACTACCTAGTGTTGTTGTTGTTGTTAGTTGCTCTTGGATGGCATGGAGCGAAAGCTCAGCAGGGAAGCTTTGCAAAGGTAGTAGTAGTAGTAGTAGTAGTAGTATCAAGTCCGTCCACCACAAGCTGCCGCTGTTCTTACATCGGGAGCTTTTGCTTACACTCACAAGACCCTGATGGTGCAACCTCGACTTGTTCTAAAACTACTTCTCTCAAAACAAAAGCCCAAGTACTTTTTTGCAAGCGATTTTGGCAAGGGATTTCTTCACGCTTCCAAAAGGAAATGTACGCTAAGTGTTTTTTCGTAAATCTTTGCGCCTTGCACAAACAAACTGAAAACCCGAGTTTTGTTGGTAAGGGTTACAAATCTGAGCAGCTTGAAATCCCAGCAGCGGCTTTTCCACATCATGAAGCAGCAGCAGAAGAAGCAGAAGAAACAAAAACAAGTCTAGAACTGGGAATTCCAAGAGTGTTTCGGGATTTGCAGGAGTTTGTGAGAGAGATGCTCTTTCTCACTTGTTAGGGTTTGCTGAAGGCTTTACTAGAATGAAGTTCAGGCTTTTTCCTGTAATTGTATTTTATAGTTTTGTTCTTCAACTCCACAATGATTGGAAAATGTTAATTGACTCGTGTGTGTGTGTGTGTGTGTGTGTGTGTGTTTTCTGTATCCCATCTTTTGCAGCTGAGTTCAGATCACAAACCTAGTCAATTGTTGGATCAGATGTTGGAGATTTTGTTGTTCTGGATCAGCCTACAA
>Ga0209208_10009815_pt1 | contig 12540 bp, 7 predicted proteins | sample S1TSphfallax_3_FD_187694 | JGI IMG/M metagenome (GOLD analysis project Ga0209208, IMG submission 187694) | Host-associated microbial communities from peat moss isolated from Minnesota, USA - S1T2_Fd - Sphagnum fallax MG (SPAdes) (version 2) | ecosystem: Host-associated > Plants > Peat moss >...
GAATACCTATACTACTACTTCAAGCCCATGTGATTACAGACTCAGAGGGTAGAGTGACTGGTGAGCAACACTTAAGCGCTCAGGGCAGTCCGGATTCAAGGGGAGGTGTTTCTGGTGTTCAAATAAAACTTGAACCCCTCCTATTGGCACATCTAGCGCACTAAAAATTGTCAAAAACCAATAAGAATTGAGAAAGTTACGAAACCCCCCCCCTAAAGTAGAGGAGTCAAGAACTCACCAAAAAAACAAACCATCCAACGCAACAAAGCTGGTTCCCAAACACCCAAAATTTTCCTTTTGTGTTGCTCTAGAGGTCAAAGATGGTTTGTAAAACTCAAGGTGGTGCTCCTATAGATCTTTAAATCATTTAAAATGGACAAGAAATAAGAAAGTTATAAGCTTTGAAAGTAAGAGGGGTCCAAAGAGAAGAGGAAAGAAAAACACACGCGCACACACGTTTTGTAAGTTGGAAAGCTTATTTTTCTTCTTGCTATTTTTTCATTACTCCTTTTCCTTTGCACTTCAAAGATGATTTCTAGAGCTTGACATAGCGCTCCCATAACATTTTAAATCGCTCAAAATAAAGCACAGATGATAAAGATTTAAATAAATGTTTGGTGATAGGGTAGAGATTGGTGATGGGCAGTTCTACCCTAACGAACCACACTAATTTCCTGGACTTGCTAACTATCCCCACTCTCATATCCAACCGACTCTTCTTTAGTTTAGGGCTGGCCACTGAACTCCTGCAAGGATCGCTCATTCTGAAGTCCTACCGCAAAGGGTATTTTCAGTCCGTGAAAAAACGTGTAATGTGCAAGGGTTGGTCCACAGGCGTGGAGCCAGAACCTTTTGGGTACGGTACATGGGGGCCACGACGTGCGGCGGCTTGAAACCAAGCGGCCCGGCGGCCAGTCGGCCGCGTCGCACAGAGCTCGATGCGGCAATACCAGAATTTTGCGTACCTGTTTCGGTACCTTCAGACGGCCCTTGGGATCTGACTTAGAGTTTTAACGTGCAAGTTAGGCATGGGGCCGGACTTCGGAGCACGGGTGTATGGCAGCCCGTTGCATATCTTGAAAATTTCCCCGAATGGGCATTGCCCACACTTGAGAGTTTGGGCTGGATTTCATCCCGGCGCAGCAATCTGTCGCTGCGTGGAATGTTGGCTGCGTGGAATGTTGGACCGGGGTAAGGAGGCGTACATACAAGACGTGACGCGCTCGCAACTGCGGCGGATGGGGAGGCTGGCGTGCATAGCCTATAAATGTTCTCGTCTCCCACAGGTCTGTGGCAGATAACCTGGCATCATTCCCATCCTGGTTGTGTATTGGGTTCTCCATGCAAACACCGCAAGAACTCTCTTGTCATCTGCTTTTCCTTGCGTCTTTGTGCTGCTAGCTATGTTTCTGTCTCTCTGTCTCTCTCAGATCCCGCTTGCCTTGTGAGATACCCACCGTGTTTTTATTTCTTGAAAGAATTCTCAATACTAATGTCCACATTCGTTCAAAAATTTGTTGGGCACTTGTGAGAAGTGCATGGTTTCCCTTACAAATTGCTAGAATTGCTTGACAGCAAGTGTAGAAACTAGAAGGGAAGTACGATGGGAAGACAAGGAAGCAAGTCTGCATGTTGTTGGAAACATAGAAGATAAACGGAAAATAAGTCAAAAAGAATAGAAGCGAAATTTGGGGGCTCGATCACTGCAGGTGCATCCCCAACTTTTCTTTTTCTTTTTTTGGATTTGATCAATGGCAGATCAGACGACTTCGGGGGTGGGGAATGGGGCGGACGAGAAGGGGGGCCCTGGAACTTCAATGCACGGGGTGACGGGCAGGGAGCCTGTTTATGCTCGTCATGTCTCGGGTATGGTCGACAGCGTCGACCCAAAGCTAAAATTCACGCTTCCCGTGGACTCCGAACACAAGGCCACGACTCTGAAGGTGTGGCAGTTCGGACAGCCGCACATGCGCGCATTCCATCTCTCATGGATTTCCTTCTTCACTTGCTTCCTCTCCACCTTCGCGGCACCTCCTTTGATTCCCATCATTCGCGACAACCTCAACTTGACGGCCAATGACATCGGCAATGCGGGAATCGCTTCGGTGTCAGGTAATATAATGACACTCCCGCAGAATATGATCAATACAGTGTTGCAACCATGACTGTAATTTGGAGTTCCGAGTTCTCCTGTTGTATGCTGATCAGTATGATGTGTGCGAAATGGTAGCTTCCTAGCTGGTTGACAAGAAATGCATTCACTAATAACCTACAGGATCACTGTATGTTGTGAAAAAAAGTGTCGGTCTTCAAAAGTGGATCATGAACTCGCTTAATTCTGTATATGTGTGAGCTCGGAAGGGAGTTCGGAAATGTCCAGCTAGTTTAGAGAAATTGCAGAATTTCAGAGAAGGTCTTCAATTGGCCAGATGTGGATTCCATGGGCGTTGAATCAGCTTGATGGTCTGTCCCCCTTGCTGCTGCTCTGGCCAAATGATTAGAGTTTGAAGAAGAAAGAAAATGAAAGAAAGACGGTAGCAAAGTAGAGTCCCCTTAGTGCTTGAATATTTTCTTGTGTGTGCACGCCTCTTGGGCTGCACTGTCTCCATTCGAAAGAAAGGGTATTTTCGTGTGCGCTCGTTTGCTATATCGGGGTAAGGTCTTCGTTTCCCATGTAACCAAAGTGACGGAAGGAAGCGGACATTGACAGACGTTGTCGGGTGCTAATGTCAGGTTCGGTTCTTTCTCGACTGCTCATGGGTCCCCTGTGCGACCTCGTGGGACCACGATACGGGTGCGCATTCCTAATCATGTTGGCAGCGCCCGCCGTCTTCTCCATGGCGTCAGTGTCGACCATCTCTGGATTCATTCTGGTCCGGTTCTTCATCGGTTTCTCACTTGCAACATTCGTCTCTTGCCAGTTCTGGATGAGCACGATGTTCAATAGCAAGATAATTGGGCTCGTGAACGGGACAGCAGCAGGATGGGGTAACCTTGGTGGGGGTGCGACGCAGCTCATCATGCCCCTCGTATATGACTTGATCAGGAGCAAGTAAGGCTCTCCAAGTGTACCTGTCAATGGGTTAAGTGTCCCTGTCAATGGGTTATGGTTGCAACAGTGTGTGCTGTTGCACTTTGTTCACCTTCCTCATTTTGTGCAAGAAGAGTTGTCTGGCTTAGATCAATGTTTCTTCAGCCAAAGGCTGACATATTGTGATCTTTGAAAGTGCTCCAAAATTAATTCTCTTCTGCCTTTCCCAGATTCCACTCAACAAACTTCACTGCATGGCGTCTTGCTTTCTTTCTGCCTGGCTTTATGCACATTATCATGGGATTGGCAGTCTTGTCTTTGGGACAAGATCTGCCAGACGGCAACTACAGAGCCTTGAAGGAAAAAGGTGCAAAGGCAAAGGACAGTTTCAAAAAGGTATAGTCATCATATGGCAATTTCACTAGTACCTATCTACACCATAATCCATAGTGTTCTGAGCTGTATATTATATTTTCTCATTTCAAACAGGCTTGATTTCTTCTAGGAGTCAATTGGTATCCCCATCTAGCTGAAGAAGGATTATTTGTGTAGTAGCTGTAGGTTTAATGGGAAATATCAAACCAGGATCAGACCTTGAATCCATTTGTGATTTCAATCTCTTCCATCTCTTGGGTTGTAAAGTTGCACCATGCAGTATTGGGGGGACTTAGTGGCAACCCGAGTTTCCAGTACATTCAACTGAACTCCAATGTTAGATTTTACCAAGTTCATCAAGTATAGGCTTAAAAGCATGATGTCAGGCAGATAAAAGTGCTGATAATATGCACACACAAATATCATGCAGGTGTTCCTGAACGCAGTCACAAATTACAGAACATGGATCTTTGCAATTACATATGGCTACTGCTTTGGTGTGGAGTTGACTATTGACAACATCATTGCACAATACTTCTATGATCGGTTCAACCTAAACCTGGCAAAAGCTGGCACTATTGCAGCAACTTTTGGTCTCATGAATTCTATCTCTCGACCATTGGGAGGAATTATTTCAGATGTGGTGGCGAGACACTTTGGTATGCGGGGAAGGCTATGGAACCTGTGGTTGATACAAACCACTGGAGGTGTGCTTTGTGTGACTTTGGGTCGTCTTGGAAACCTGAGTTCGACCATTGTTATCATGCTCATCTTCTCCTTCTTTGTCCAAGCAGCTTGTGGGGCAACCTTTGGAATCATCCCCTTCATTTCTCGGCGATCACTTGGGGTGATCTCTGGATTCGCAGGGGCTGGTGGTAATGTGGGCTCAATCTTGACACAAGTAATCTTCTTCAGAGGCGCAACATATGCAACACAGGATGGCATCACACTTATGGGGGTCATGATAATCTGCTGTACAATGCTGGTGTGGCTTGTCCACTTTCCTCAATGGGGCGGCATGGTCTTCCCTGCATCTCATGCAACTGAGGAAGACTACTACGCGTCTGAGTGGAGTGACCCTGAGAAGGAGAAGGGCTTACACACCTCAAGCCTAAAATTTGCTGCTAACTCCAGATCTGAGAGGGGCAAATATGCTGTCCCTAAACCTGGGGAAGAGCTGAGCCCCTCTACAAAAGACCCATTTGGTGCAAACTTTTAAACTCGAGCTCTGTTTTTTCCTATCTTTTGTAGACACAAAATCCCAAATGTAGGGATTCAAATTGTTGGTAGTTTATTTGTACAAGTATCCCATCTGTGCCATGCAATTCTAGGACTGCAGCAAGTCAAGTTGAATGCTTGCTCATCAATGGATGCAATAAAGGAGATTTTGCTTCATGTATCACATTCCCCCTGGTCATGTTAAGGGTTGTTTTGAGTATTTCTTTTTTGAGTATCTGGTTAAGCCTTAAGGAGTCTCTGAGCAGGCAATAGGTACCCAATGGGTGTACTAGTTGTGCAATCTCTTTAGCTAACTTTTGTCTTTTTATGGGGCATCAATCTTTTGGATTATATTATGAAGTTGAGTAATTGTACAGTTTTTTGGTCTACATTGTCCTTAATAAGAGGATTTCTAAATGATCCGATAATTAAGGGATACCCCAGTCTCTACACTTCATGTATGTAAACAAAGACTGGAGTGTCCATGGATCATACCCTAACTCCTTTTGTCAGTTTAATTTAGTTCTCTTGAAAATTCTTGGATTTTGCAACATCCCCAGATTTCAAATGCTTAAACATTGACAATTTTAACAAGCATTCAAACTAAATGTTTATCAAAAAATTCACACATGACATAATTAATGTCTAACTGGCCCAAGTACTACAATATTTGAAAATGAAGTCTTTGCCTAATCCACTTGTGATCTAAAGTTTTGAGCTATTCAATGAGATCGATTGACCCATTGTCATGAACCTTGATTCACTGCACTTTTGTAAAAACGGTTAACGACCTTGCTATTCAATTTCATTTACATCAAACTTATGAGAGGAACTTGAGGATTTTGATCTTTATTACCTATACCTTCTTACACTTGGGTTGGGCCTTAGTGACCCAACCTCCATGATTGCACTAGTTCCATTTTGAGTCCGTCCAAGTTATTGGACATACAGCATTGAGGTTGGTTTTTTCTGTTTTTCTCACATACATATTCATAAAAAAAAATTTGCCCATTTACCCACATTGCCCACCCAAGTTACTTACCTATCACATCCATCTACTTTCCTACATCTATCTCCACCTACCAATCTTATTATCACCCTGCTCGTTCTTGGTTAAACCTCTATTGTTTGGCAAAAAAAAGATCTTTTTTTGGCAAAACTTTATTCTTCTAACAAAACCTTTCTATCTTTGGCTAAACTTTTTTTTTGGGCGAAACTTTTTATCTTACAAGCTAAACCTCTCTTTTCTTGGCTAAACCTCTAATACTTGGCAAAACCTTTCTATTCCTTGGTTACATCTATATTTTTTCACAAAAATTTTATATTTTCCTAGTTAGACTTCTACCCGTCAGCAAAACCTACATCTATTTTTGGCTATATTTTTGTTGTTTGGCAAACCTTTTTTTTTTTTTATTAATTATTTGCTTTTTGACAAAACCTCTTTATTTCTTGGCTAAAGCTCTATTTTATGATAAAACATTTATATTTTCTCGGTTAAACCTTTACCCTTCAACAAAACCTGTCTTATTTTGACTAAACTTTTATCACTTAGCAAAACTTTTATTTTTTCTTGATTAAATCTTAGCCTCTTGATGAAACCTTTTTTTTATACTAAACTTCTACCTCTTGACAAAACTTTTCTTTTTTGGTTAAAATTTTTATCTTTTATCATAACATTTTTGCTTCTTAGCAAAACCATTGCTTTGGGATAAAAACCTTTTTGTTTTTCAGCTAAACTTTTATTTTTGGCAAAATCAAGCAATGATTGTTTGCATTTTGAACAACCCACAAACACGTCAAATTCATAATGAAAATAAGGCATTGATTGAATTAAAAAAACTAAAGTTTCAACTTCAAATTGAAATACAATGCTTTGAAGAGGTTCAACAACCTTTATTGGTAAGATTAACCTTGGACAAATTATTAAACATCATTGTTTTTCCATCATGCATTTGAATCATGATACTATTTTTTTTTTGTCACTAGGCTTCAAAATAAACAAAGGAGGGCTTTGTGTTGGTTGTAGTCAAATTCACATTTCAACATTAACAACTTTACACCCATCACCATGCAACAAAGGTCATAGAAACTAAGTGCCGATAGTTGGATGTTTAACTATGAGTAGAGAATTTTGTTCGAAAGTAAAGTGGTATTTTCAAAAAAAATAAGTTTTGCCAAAATGAAGAAGTTTAACATAGAAGAAATATTTAGGTTCTGACAAGAGGCAAAGGTTTAGCAATGATAAAATAGAAGTTTTACCAAGAGGTAGATTAAACCAAAATGCATAAATGTTTTGCCAAGACATAGAGGTTTAGTTTAAAAGTAAATATTTAGTGATGAAGTACAAAAAAATTTATTTAAATGTAAAAATTTAGCCAAATAATAAAAACGTTTAACCATGAAATTATTATTTTTGCCAAAATTAAAGGTTTAGCTGAAAAATAGAAGTTTTATTAAGAAGCAAAGGCTTAACCAACAAGAAATAAAACTTTTGCCAAACAATTAAAAGGTTTTTTAAAAAGGTAAAAGATTAACCAAGAAATAAAGGTAGAAATAATTTTTTTGTTAAGTGGTAAATTTTAACTAAAAACAAATAGAAGTTTTGTTGAGAAGTAAAGGTTTACCTAAAAAAAGATAAAAGTTTTTCGTAGAGATAGAAGTTTTGCCAAAAGGTAGAAGTTTAATTAAGAAGAAATAAAATAAGCCAAGAAAGGATAAAAAATAAGTAAATACGAGGGTTCGTTGTAATTAATATGTAAACATGCCAAGATGTAGGTGAATAGGGTAGCTATGTTAACATGATAGCTAGGTGGGAAGGTAGTATGGAAGTTAGGGTTGGGGGAAAAAGGCCAAGAAAAATAAAATAAACCAAAGGTCAACAACCAAAAAGAGTTCGTTGTAATGTACTATGTTGGTTAATAGAAGATCAAAAGCCAAATGAAAAAAAAACAACCCATTTTATGGACATAACGGCCAACTGGTGCAATCATCAAAGTCGGTTATCTCTAGCCCACATCATGAACCTTGTATGGTGAATAATATTGGTGATATATGCAAAGGCCATGTTAATTCATGAATTACTTCTAACCAATTTGATTTTCTCGTATTCATTATAGTCAGGCCAATCTTTTGTGATCTAAGAATGGGAAGAAAGGAAGAATTAATATTTCTTTATGTCTTGACACCATGTTTAGTATAGGATAAAGGTTATTTTTTGCCATTTTAAATAATGTTTAAAAGATGATAAGCCAAATTGAAGGTATGGTACAAAAAAATTTAAAGGCATTATATCCAATATAAACCTTAAATATATGGAAATCGATTGAATTATTTTGCAATAGCCTAGTCGAAAAATCACATGTTTTTCACAATCAAAGGTGTTGTTGAAGAAAACAAAAAAAATGTTCATTTTTTTAAGTATAAACATCATTAAATGGAAAAAAAATTTGATTTTTTAATTACAAGGTTTTCAATTTTATATACCAAAGAACTTTAAACTTGGCATCATGATTCATTTTATTATCTCAATTTATTTCATACTAATGTAGTACCTTTTCACATTTGGCACTCAAGTGTTAATTTATTTTTCAAAGACAAATCACCATAAAAATATATATAATTTTTGGCAATAAACATAGACAATTTTTTGGTGGTTTTTGGGATTCTAAACCTTTGGAAAATGAAACCTTAAAATTTCATTTTCTATTATTCCTTTTTGCAAAAATGGAAAATGAAAATATTCCATCAATTTATAAGATAGATAATTTTTTTCAATTATTGGATATTTGTTCTCCAATGGTGGATTGCTTAAAGCAAGAAGGTCTTGCCACGTTTCTACCAATTTTTGCATTTTGTCCTTCATTGATATTGTTGTACTTTTGTGGTCTTTTTATTTTTCTATTTTCAATGTTATCAATTCTAACTCAAGGTTATCTATTCCTTTCACTTGAATGTTCACAATGGATTTAGTTGTTTCCATTGAAAAATCCACATTTTGAACTTTTTTTTTCTTTTGCATCAACTTCTAAAACTCTCTTTTCAAGCTCCACTTGTATAACTTTGTTAAAAGACTCCCCTTAAAGACCAATTTCTTCAATTTTCACTACATCTCCCTCATGCAAAATATTATGATTACAATCCCCAAACCCAAATCAGTGTGAAGATGAAAAAAATCAAATGGTGGTACAAATTTTAAGCACCATAGAAAATTGGCCTAGTTCCCAAATTTTCACCATGGTAATAATTTCAATATTTTGGCATTTAAAAAAAATATTTTCTAAATAATTTGCCATTTTCCAAAATATTTTAATTATTGCCAAGTATGAAAAAGGATTGTATTGATATCATAAATTTATTCCTTTGCAATTGGGTTGTCCAATAATGGAACTTCAAATTGCCCATTCTATAATATTTCAAAATTAATTCCCATTACATGATCACTTAAAACTTTGAACCAAGGCCAAAACATTCTAAGATTGATTCCTGCAAGCATGTATGTGCACATTAGACATAGAACAAAAATTACAAATCCTTTTTTAAAAATGGAATGAAGGCATATAGATATACACCCCCATTAGACACTAAATTAAGACCAAGGAAAGCTTGAATTGAAAAAAATTAATATAACAACATTTTGAAAACACAACTTGGGACTTTCAAAGAATTCATCATATCAATAAATCTACAAACTAATTTTTTTAATGAAATGTCCAATCTTATTTTGAAAGAACCATGATCTATTTGCCAATTATATTTCTTTCATTTTTCTTTGGTTTCATTTCAATTATTTATTCATTTGTACTCTTGAATAAAAAGTTTCAATAGGAATTTGAACATCATTGTGATTCCAAAAGAAAATATTCACTTAAAATCATTTTGTACCCACATATGCTTTGGGAATTGCCCATAATCAATAATTTTTTAAAAATGTTTAAACCTTTAAAATAATATGAAACATATACAAACATATAAAGTCAATTTAAACACATTACAAAGACCAATAAAACCATAAGATGGATTAGTTGCACATATATAAGGTTAATTTAAACATTGTATCACAACCAACAAGTTAATTATTTTTTAAATGTGTGAATTTTGGCTAAGTTCCTTAATACAATTTGTAACATCATTGCATGGTGCACCAAGAAAGGCTAGGGTGAACCAAAAACCGTTACACTAATACATTCATCTTTTTGAATGAATTTATGGCCTAAAAATATTGATATTGACAATTCATAATTATCATTATGTTATTTATTTATTTGTTGTTAAATGTGGACATGTATTTCCTATGTAACAAACTTATGTTGGGTTCATCATTATGTATCTAACAAAATGCTAGGAAAAAGGTGCAATGATTAAATGTGATCAAAATCCTAGGTTCTTGCTATTTTGAACCCATGTCACGAATAGTGATAAACTACTAATTCGAAAAATTGGTGTGATAGAATAGCATGCTGTTAATTACTAGTATGGTGATAGTTCCATAACTTTGTAATAAAGAAATTCCATTACAACTAATTCAAAATTTTGTGCAAATTTGTAAGCAAATTACATAAATTGCAAGAAGGTTCATAAGTTAGCACAAGCTAGTTGGCAAGCACATGTTCATGAATAGCTAGTCAAAAAAGGTGATGGTAGATAGGGCACAATAAGGGAAAAGTTGCATGTCCTTAACAAAGACATGGCAATTGTGAAAAAAACAAATTGTTAGTACCTTTTTTTTGTGTGAAGTTACAATACAAATAACTTCCAAGGAGCTCACCAACCCACACATGATCCCTACTGTGTAAAATTCACCAAACTTGTTAAATAGTTACAAAAGAAAACCAAAATCAAATTTGCAAGAAATAGCACAATGTGTTTGCATGGACTTCTACTTCAAATCAAAATATTAGAAAGTGCACAAGATGTGTAAAAGCATGGTGCATGTGTTATCAAACTCAAATGTTGTTGTGTGTCACGATTTCACCAAGATGAATGCTTTCACATATTGATTTCATTTGATATTTTAGAAGGTGTGGGAAATGGGAATTGACAATCCAAAACTTGCATACATCACAAATTTAACATGTGACCAATTAATAATGAAAATTGTGCAAAATTCATTCATTCATAGGTTTGTACATTTTACACATAAATATCATGTGTTGAAAACACATTTAACATATGAGTAAATGTGTTGATAAATGAAGTACTAACTTATAAATGAATGAATATCACATCAATTTTACATCTTTTTATAAATTTGTGTTTCAAAAGTGTTTTCAAAGCACAATATTAGTGTGAGAAACATACAAATTATGAATGAATGAATTTTGCATGATTTTCATTATTAATTCGTGAGATGTTAAGTTTGTGATGTATGTTTTATAATGAAGAATAAAAAAATGCTCCAAAATAAAAACATGAAATGATATAAACTACATGGATATACATTGCAATAAAGAATGGTGAACATGTTGAATAAAATCAATCCTTACAACAAATGAAACTAACACATTTATAAAGACATTATAACAAAACATGGTGAATTATGAAATGCTACAACAAACAAAAACATTGATGCAAACTAAAGTAGTTGAACAAAACACATTGTGAACCCCTATTTGATCAAAACCCCCTTGGTGCACCCTAGTTGACTATGCACCCCAAATAAACAAATCTCCATTCAACATGAAGACACAACAACATACAAAAATGTATGCATGAACAAAAACACTACAATAAAACATTATAGGCATGGAAACACTTCAACACATGAAAACATTGATGCAAATGCAATTGCATAACAAATCGTGACAAACATAAACATTATGTGACAAATGAAGCCAATACAAAGTAAAACATTGCAACTAAACACATTGAATAAAATGCAACAAAACAAAATGAATAAGAAGACATTATAACAAATGAAGACATTGTAATAGGCACACAACCAAATGAAAACACTACAAAATGATGAAGCAACATTATATTATCAACATAATGTGCACAATCAAATGAGCCAACGGTGACAAAGGACTAAAGGATTGAAGTCCTTTTTGTGGTCATTTTCATTTTTTCATATTAAGGATTTTTGGGACGAAATCTTTTACAATATGTTACTAAAAATACATATAATTTTTTCAATACATCACATTTTTGTATTAACTTTTCAAAAATAATTATGAATTTTATGTGTATGGATTCTACCAAATTTTGCATTTCGTTTTGAAAAATTATCTTAATTTCAAATTGTATGAAAATATGTTAATTATTTAACTTTTTATTTTATTGTTTTATAAATGACAACTTTGTTTTAGATGTCATGTACATTACACCCCATTTACATGTGATAAAATACTTTTGAAATTTTAAAATTATGTTCAATAGATTTTTAATTTTTCAAATTTTCAAATTTCAGAACTTTCAAATTGTGAATGTTTTTGGAGTGTGGATAATCAATTAACATCATCTCAATTTTTTTTTCATCAAAATTTCTTCATAAGACATGTTTTACCTTATTAATTTGCAAAATTGACTCCTTTTGATGTAGTTGTTATTCAAGTTCAAAGGTCTTTTACTAAAACCAAAACTCAAAATTTTTTTTTTGAATTTTTGCTTCGAATTCTTTAACACTCATATCAATCATTTAGCACTACATTCCATGATTAACATGGCATTAAAGTGGCACCACAAAAGTATATCGAACAAAATTACAATTTTTATAATGTTTTGGAAGTTGTCCGATGTGTTTTTTAATTTGTTTGATTATGATTGCATGCACATCAAAAAACATCATACTTGATAATTATATTGTATCATTGGTGTTGAAAAATATTTAAGTCTATCCACTAACAACCAATGTTTTTTTATTAAGTTAATTTGGTCGAAAAGATAAATTCAAAATTTAAAAAAAAATGATTTTAAGATTT
>Ga0209208_10009816_pt1 | contig 12540 bp, 10 predicted proteins | sample S1TSphfallax_3_FD_187694 | JGI IMG/M metagenome (GOLD analysis project Ga0209208, IMG submission 187694) | Host-associated microbial communities from peat moss isolated from Minnesota, USA - S1T2_Fd - Sphagnum fallax MG (SPAdes) (version 2) | ecosystem: Host-associated > Plants > Peat moss >...
AAAAATAAAAAAAAAAAAAAAACACAGTGTTGAACTTTTTTAACACTTAAGTGTTCTCATATGGTGGGTATAAACCAAGTTCCTTGACTTTGAAAAATTTGCACCTTCTAAATTATTAGCATTCCTCCTCCGTATTATTGCAACTTATCTTTTCATAGGTGAAGAGGAATACAAAAGACATTTCACAACTTTTCAATAGGTTTGTCCATTGGATGAAAGATATGGCCACCATCACCAAATCATCGAAGTTAGGTATACATTTTGTTTTGGTTCTACTGAATCTCATGTGTCCAAATGTGATCCTTGCTTCGAATTATGAGAATCCAATGATCATCAATACTCATAAGATATTGGAAACACTTTCAAGTGACCACTCATTACCATCTTCATTCCATTGAAAACTTGGGTTTAAGGAAGAATGTATAAGTGTTTGGTGGTTATCATATTTTAATGAGATGAATTAACTTTGTAAATCTAAAATCTTGAGGGATTTGGTCCCTCCTGTTTGGGTTGTGGTCGGTAGAAAATTGTTCATATTACATGAATGCTAGTATAAATATTTTGACTATTGTTATAAAACTTACTAGCAACAACAATTGTGATTTATGAAGTTTGATACTGACCAATACCAACATTAGTATGATATTCTATATTTACATTTTACTTTCATTAAAATGGCAAATCAAATTTGAATATTTTCTTGAGAGGAAAAAATCAAGCTCTTCAACAATGTAACCATCTCTTGAATTAAATAATAAAGCTCAATGTTAGAAAGAGATTATTCATTCAAGCTTGTTTAAAATGTAGTTCTATTCAAGGAGATTTTTCATATTGAAATGATCTCACAACAAACATGATCAGAGATACTCCCAAATTTGAAGTCAAGTTGAAACTGATGTAAAGGTCTACCCAAACTATACATTAAATATGTTAACATGATGAATAAGTAGAAGTTAATAGTTTTGATAATTATGTATAACTTTGATAAGTTCCTTGACTAATATTGTATAACATTTGTGACAAGGAGAGGGCGTGATGGTTTGAATTTATATGTTCAAAAGTTATGTACCAAACATGTTCAGTGTCAACAAAATCTATCATTGGATTGCGATACGTTGATAAATGTATCATATGAGTATTACACCAAAGTTATACTTGTTTGTCTAATTCATTTTTTGATACCAAGACCATTTCTAGTCTATATACTAGGATTCCATCAATACACTTGTTTAACCACATCAATTTTGAACTCACTGCTTTTATAATTATGTTTTGTTTACTCAAAGTTTGTTTAAGATTATGAATGAATGTTCCACAAACTTTGTTTTTCCAAACTTCCTAGCATAATTTTTTTTATTTATGATGAAAAACATGGCAATATATTTGAAATGATAATGTTTTTGATACAATATTGTGTCATGTTTCTTGTGGCTTTCAAATGCAAGTAAACTTTAACTTCTCATACTTGTTTTTCTTATTCACAACCTTTCTCCAAACCTTTCAACTTGTGTTCATTGAAGGTGGTGATGTGAATTTTTTAAAGCATGGCAAAAAGGTTACTTTCAGTGAGTTGTGAATTGTGAACTTGGATAAAACAAATAACATGTTTGCATGTCAATGTTGCTAAGTTGATATGTTTCACAAATGCTATTAACTAGATTTCACATAACATCTCATTGGTTCTTTAGCTCTTTTGAAGCATATATCCAAAGTGATTCCCTCCAAATAGAGATCATCCAAGAATAATCATAAGCATCACATTGGTGACAAACGTTTAAATTCCAAAACAAGACAATTGATGTATTAAAAAAATCGTTGCAACCATGAACAAAAAACCATGAAATATTTATCAACCATACACATAATAGTGGCACCATCATCATTTGATTGAACTTTGCAGTGTTTTTTAAACTTTAAGAATACCACTATGATTTTCCATTTTGTAATCATATTCCATCTCATAATTGTGGTGCTTTGCAAATGTATTTAAGTGCTCAAAGTCATTTAAAACTAGCTTTGGTAGTTTATGTTAATTTGCAAATGTTCTAGATTAATTTCTAAGAGCATATATCCACTACCCAACAACAAACTAGAGTTTTATTCTAAATTAACTTAGTGTTTAATGTTCACTTGTCCCCACCCTTAAACATAAGGAAGTTCAATTAAAAAGAAAGCAATCATTTAAATCTTTAAAGTTGGGCCAATCAGCATCACTAACCCATATGTAACAAACAATTCCATTTAAAGGTGTTCCTCATGATCATGATATCCTAAACATATTTAGTACATATTAGAGGCTTTTACATCACTAGTTGCATACTTTCTTCAAATTTTAATATGAAAAAATATTTATTACTACTAGATGGAGGTGCTCTAAAAGTTTAATCTTTTCTGTGTTATTTCATTTTCACTATAATCTATGTAAACATGATCAAATGTGTGTATGAATTTTGAATGTGTGTGTTCATTATTTCATTGCATATGAATTTGTTATCCCTAAAGCTAGGCATGGATGAGGCTTCCCTCTTAATCCCATCACTCAACTATATGATGGATGAAGTTTTGCATGTTTTAAAGATGAATTCATATTTCCTTGCTCGAAAATTCATTACAAATGTTATCATTTATGAAAATCATTGGGTCCTATCATGGATGAAGGTTCCATTTTATCCTATCACTCAACTTTTGATGGATGAAGGTTGCATCTTTTTAGAAATGAATTGAAACTCAACATTTAAAAAAATCAATACAAATGTTATCATTTGTGAGAATCACTCAATGCACAATGGATGAAGCTTCCATATTAATCCTATCACTGAACCCATGATGGATGAGACTTGCATCTTTTATAGATGCATTGATACCCATTGCTTGAAAATTCATTACAAATGTTATCATTTATGAGAATCGCTCAGAGTAGGATGGATGAGGCTTCCATCTTAATCCTAAGACTAAAATGTATGATGAATGAAGCTTGCATCTTTTTTTTTAAGAGATGAATCAATACTCAATTCCTAAGAATCCATTACAAATATTATCATTTATGAGAATCACTCAACCTTCAAATGGATGACTTTCCCTACTTTCATCCACTGACAGAGGCGCAGATACCTATGCACGGTTAAGTGGATGAGGGCTCAAAATCCAGAACTGAATGGCACCCAAGTTACACATTCATCCCACCTCACGACACCGACCTCCGAAAGAGTGACGGACGGGACGGACGTCGCAGGGAAACAAGAGCTGGGCAGATTGATTGCAGCTCGCAAGTTGTCAGAAGCATAATGCACAGCGGCAGCAGCCAGCCCTTGTCATTGCCTTTTTCCTCCAGTCCCTGCTTCGCATCGCAATTGGGTTTCCAACTCCATCATACAAAACCCAACCACTCCGATCGAGTGCTCCAATTTTCTTTTCTGTAAGTGTGTTTGTTTGTTTCTGGTTGGGTTTTATTCTTCTTCAAGGAAGTGAAGGAGGTTGTGTGTCATCTATGTGGAGTCCTGTTGTTTCTTCTTTAGTGGCACTTGGGTCGTTCGTTTTTCCGCCTTTTGGGGTTTTTTTTTGGGGGTGTGTTTCGGATCTGAATGTAGTAATGTTCTTCTGATGGGTTGCACTTGTTCTATTGGATTGTTTTGGATTTGTTGGGTTTTGGTTTAATTCGTGTTTTTTAGGATTTTTGGGGAGCCTTGTTGTGTACTGCAGAATGTGCAGCAGAGAAGAGGGGTAGCTATTGCAGGGTCTGGAATGGAAGTGCTCTTGAGAGTTGGAGCTTGTGACGGAAAGGGTTGAGCTACCAAAATTGGAGCTTAGTTTTTTTTTTGGTTGCCGGAAGGAAGTGGGTGGGTTTGTCAAGAAAAGATTACCAAAATGTTGGTGCAGCAAGCAAACGGGAAAGCAGCTTGGGTGGGTAACGGCTCCAGAAATGTCTCAGCAGAGGAGGAAGCTGCAGGGGCAGAACGAGACTCAGAAGAAGAGCAGCAACAAGAAGTGCTCCAGAGTTTCCCTCTCCATCGACGACACACAAATGGCAGTTCTTCAGGTCTCCAGCATTTGGGGTACTGTCAAGACTTTCCTCACAATCTCATTTGCTTGTTCTCTTCATCTGTACCAGCTGTCTGTGAGATTGTTGTCCTTATACATCCTGACATGATCGCCCTTTTGCTTTCTCCTTCAAAATTGCCAATGGGTTTGCTTCAGCTGCTTCCATAATCATCCCCGGGATTCTCTAATCTGGTCCCTTTGGACCTCAAGAACCATAGCTGGCGATTCTCTTTTGACAATCAGCACAAGCAAGGGCCCCTGTGTGACAGACTCAGGCAACCTGTTGTGGATTCAAAGCTCACTTAGTGCATGCTAGATGTTGCTGCCCATCATAACTAACCTAACTCTAATGGGATGGATTATCCTTCTGCACCAATCACATGAGCCATAGAAACCCTAGTTTTTTTTGCTGGGTCCCCACAAGGGGAATTGGAACTTGTGCATCCCTGAGGTCCATGGAGTTGTCCTAAAGGGTGGGGAGAGACACTACTCAGGCACCCTTTTCTTCTGATCTCTGACAATGGCAAAGATGAGCTGTTTTCTTCAGGTACAGGTCAAGCACTGGCAGCTCATTTTGTGGTTATCTGATGCACAATCTGCCAAAGGTGGTGATCATTGCATTTGTCTTCCTCAGTGCTGTGATCCTCATCTTTGCAAGAAATAGAGGTGAGACATCTGCTCTTCTTTGCATGGAATCTGTTTCTGAGCAGCTGGAGCAGATTCCCTACCCAGATTTGGATCTGAAGCATGTCAGTCCGAGGGTCGACTCAGGGCGGTATTCTGGCATGAAGACGGACAAATGGATAGTGGTGGCTGCATTGGGGCAGCCTACTTCTGAGATTCTGGAACTGGGGAGAATTCCAGGCTGGCAATTGCTGGCTGTTGGTGGCTCAGAGACGCCATCAGATTGGAAAGTTGCAGGGGCAGTGTTCTTGTCACTTGAACAGCAAGCAGTATTAGGATACCAGATCAATTCTTACCTTCCATACAATTCCTACTTGCGGAAGAATATCGGCTACTTGTTTGCAATTCAACATGGGGCAACAAAAATTTATGATGCCGATGAAAAGGTGAAAGTTCTGGGTGGGGATCTTAACCGTGTTTTTGATGTTGAGCTCCACGGTCAGAAAAGCCGGCATGATCCGCTGCTGCAATACCGCAGTCTTGAAAACAGATCAGTTGTGAATCCATTTGTTCATTTTGGACAAAGATCAGTCTGGCCACGGGGTCTTCCACTTGAAGTGGTGCCACAAATTACTCCGGATGTATCATACACCGAGGTGCTCCCAGGCCAACAGTTCATTCAGCAAGGACTAGCAAATGGCCTACCTGATGTTGACTCAATTTTTTACAGCACACGTAAAGCAGAGGATGTTGCTATTGACATTGAGTTTGACACGCTTGCACCACCTGTTGCTCTTCCTCAAGGCACAATGGCACCATGCAATGCATTGAATACCCTTTTTCAGTCGCCAGGCTTTTGGGGTCTTCTGCTTCCAGTGTCTTTGACCCCAAAATCTGCTGACATTGTCAGAGGCTATTGGGCTCAGCGTATTTTATGGGAGATTGGAGGTATGTTGGTTTTCTATCCTCCAACAGTCAAGCGTGTTGATGTGGCTCAGCCCTCATCGTTTCTGGAGGAGAAAGACTTGCACAGGGAATCGGCCCGGCTCATAAAGTTCCTAGTGAACTGGAGATCACAGAATAGTACCCTCTTTGACAAGATTCTTCACTTGAGCTATGGAATGGCAGAAGCTGGTTTCTGGGGTGCTCAGGATGTGGAGCTCATGGCTGCTTGGCTCAAGGACCTGCTGTCAGTTGGGTGGCGGCAACCTCAGCTCGTTGACCTAAACCTTGATAATGTCACTGTTCCCCTGGAACACAAACAGTTTGTGCCCAAGGCATATCCATCAGTGCATTTGGGTGTGGAAGACACAACAACAATGGGGATTGAATTTTCTGAGTTCCTGAAATGGCGGCAGTATTATGGGAACATGGTCCTTGTTCTTGAGTGTTCATATCCACTGAACCACACAGTGCTTCCATGGCGGTTGCTGTATGGTCGCCTTTTCAAGCATGTTGTGGTTCTTTCTCAAGAGAAGGAAGTGGCCCTTGGGGTTGAGGCTAGTGATTTGTGGATGTCTTACAAGTAAGTCACCTTCAAAATTCTATGGGGAAGTGCTCATGTTGTAAGCTTCCAGATTCCATAATGTCCTTTGTCTGAAAGGTTTCTTCAATTTTGGTTCTAATGGTGCAAATGGTGCCTTACCAAGCTAACAGCCTAGAGTCAGGGTGCATGGGTGCCAGCCAATATCTGTTGGAGGATAGAAAAGCAACATTTGAATAACCAGTTGGCCCCATGTAAGACTTGTAGAGGGTGCTGTTTCCTAAAAGGATGCAGAAGCATCACCAGGGTCTAGAGACCACAAGGCAGGATGTGCTCAGAGCAGTATGTCCTCCTCTTCTAGATTTTTTAGATCCAAAATAGTGGTCTTGACCCAAGGAACTATGTTTCATCTTTGCACAAGTTGTTGGACATTGCCCATTGCTCATTTTTTTGGGCACTGTGGAAGCACATGCAAAAAGCATGACACCCATGCTGAGGCTGACCTGTACTTGATTTGTATGCAGTTTGTTACCAAGCATTTTTGAGAGGTATCCAACTGCAGAGGGTTTTCTGGTCATGAAAGAGGGTGTCGTTTTCAATTATTGGCATTTGGCATCAGCGAATAAAACCTTGCTCTGGAGTCTCCATGCAGTTTGTTCCCTCTTCCTTCCCTTTCTTTTCATGAAGATGTTCTGACCATGTTATATACTATTGCTAAAGATTGTAAATTGGAACCTCTCTATGGGCATATAGGATATGCCAACCAACTGTGGAAACTGGAACTGGTTGAATCGGTTATCTATAAAGTGTGACCACCTTGGGTTTCCCAGTCCTTGGAAGGCAAGATGCGTAAGCAAGGTGTCTGTGTCATATAATCCATAGCAGGTGTGAACCTGCAAAAGAGGTGTTAGCCTCAGCAGGTCAAGCAGCACCACAAATGATATGATGACTTGCAGACACAGTGGTCTTCCTTTTGGCATCTTTTTTTGTTATTTTAAAGGGTTATCTTCTCCATTTGGTTCAAAGACCCAAGTTGTCCATGAGGCAAGGTGGTTACATCCAACCTCAAATGTTCTACAATCGTTTTTTGCAGGCAAATGGAACCTGGCAAGTTGCAAGCTTCAATGATGAGGGCTCAGCATGGTACCTTGAGAAAGGATACAAGAACGGTGTGAAGAAGCTGCTGAGCCAACTCCCCGTGGAATATCGCACAAACTATCGGGAGGTAATGGATGATGGTCATTTTACAGTGTCCACCTCAGATGTATACTATGTACCTGCCCGCTACATTGATGACTTCTCTGCTCTTGCAAGACTTGCTGGAAAGGTGAAATTGCACCAGGACCTGGCACTTCCTTTGCTCTTTATGGCAATGGACAATCCCCACAACTTCGATGGTTATGCTTTCAGTAAGACACGGATCCTTTCGGACAGTGATGTTAAAGAGGACCCTGCTTTGATCTATACTCCCAACTGGCATATCATCTATCCGTGGGTGGCAAGCAGTGAACCTGAGCTTTACCGTATCATCAAGGCTATGTCTGCTGGAGACCCAACTCTGTCTGAGATATTAGAGTGAAGTAGTGTTCATTGTGTAGTTTAGGCATCTAGGTTACATTCTAAAATGTCCCACTGAACCACAGGGTTTCAGCTGGAGACATTAGCAGATATATAAGGTAAACCTTTGTAACTGAATCTTGTACTGAGACTCCTTTGCAATCGGCTTAATTCTTTTACAACTAGGTGTACAATTGGAGTGTGTTGTGTAGTGGCTCAATGTGCGACTCTATCAGCCTCTTTCTTCACCAAGTTATTCACGACTTTTTAAACTTGTAGTGAGGGCTCTGCCGAGCATTGTCTGGAACCATAGCCTTTTCCCAGTGTATAGTTAATCACTGAGTTAGTTCGGTAGTGCAGTATATGTGTCTTGATGAAATTTTGCTCCTTGATCATGCAGGTCAGTCCCTGGTGATCTTTCTCTGATCCATGGGTGAAAGCTTAGACTCAAATAGTTTGCAACATGGATAACTTGCAGTTATCCATCTCAGTTCAGAAATATACCGAGATGAAGTCTTACAGGCTCACAAGGTTCTAGATATGGTTCTAGATATATCAAACAAAACATATCACATTCATTAATTTAGATGGTGTCTCAGTTATGTCTTGGGTAAAGCTGCAGGGTGGAGGCATTCTCAACATAAGGGGCCTAGGATGAGGTGATAGCAACTTCAGCCCAATGTTTTGCAGCTACAATTAGCATTTGGCTAGTCCAACCAAAAAGAAAGTGCAACAGAAAACGAAGATGATTTACTATGCAATGGGTGATTGCTGATTCTTACACTGGTTTTGATAGAGGGCATTGAGAGGACCACAAGGTGAACATATGCTCTTAACAAAGAATATGCAATGGCACCAGGATAAACTGTCAACACAATTAATCCACATTGCAGTTCCAACTGTCGGTGCCTTGTTGCATTGTAGTGAATCTGCAAATTCACTTCAGGAAATTCTGCAGCTGTCTGTGTGATGATTCACCAAGTGGAATCACATGCTGGTGTCTTTTGTGGTTCATGACTTTTTAATTTATTAAACCACTAAAGACATCCTGTGAATCCTCAGCTACCCAACTGCCACACCTACCAAACCATTGCCCATTGATCTTCGATGCATGAAAAGAATTGCTGCCTAAATTAATTAGCATGGGGTTGATGCACTCAGCAGAAACATGATGCCTTTCCAACATGCAAGATGCACATTTTCTGTCCAGAACAAGCTTCAAGTACACTCATTGGGTATCAGTATCAGTTTTAAACATTATGAATTGGCTTGACACACAAGAACTTGTTAGAACATGAGACATTTGAATGCTGACAGAACTGTAGTGGGTCACGACTCAACAATGTTTAAGGTTGTCCACAGCTCTTACACCCTCGTCCTCTTTGGTCTCTGGTTAATGCTGCTGCGGAGGTGGAGCTCTACAAGAAGTCGAGAGACCAAAATTTGTGATGTGTTTGGTTTCGAGGGCTGTTTAACTTATTTTATACAACCTGCCCCCCTGAAGCCATGTCCATTTTCCATCTATCTGACCAGAAACAGACTAGGATTGTCATGCACCTCTATTGCAAATACCTCAATTTAGGGATTCCAACTCTATAAAGAGGGTAGTTGGACTTCTTATACTATTCACAAGTGATCTTAAACTAGATCTACCATCAGAACATGCAACAAAAGGCGCCCCTTGGGATTGGGGTGGTTGTTAATTGACCTGCAATGGGCACTCTGCAGTGCTCTTCCCTTGAAACCAACATCCACACCCATCCTCTTACATGTTTAGAAGTTATTGTAGCTATCATGTGACCCAGAGTAATCAGAAGTCGTAGTTTGTTTGACGACTTTTCCAAAATGTGCTTTCAAATCCTTTCAATAGTTTCTTCAGTCCAAGAAATTTATACCCTCTCTCACATCCTTAAAACCCATAATCCACACTGTAACTTGCAAATGCGAAGAAACTTTAAAATCCTCCCCTTAATGCCACCATATTCAAAGTATTTTGAGACCATAGTCACCAACATAGCTTTCAAATCCATAATGGGATAAAGTCTTCAACCTTATGCAAGTTTGTGCAATCCCATTCATGCACATGGATGTTGGGGAAACAACGTTGTCAAGCAGCCATGACAAACGACAATTCCTTTTGCACCATAAACATGCCACATAGTTTAAATCATCATTCAAAGAGCTCAAACCCATATGATTTTCAATTCAATTCTGCTTTAGGATTGTGCAAGTTCATTCATGATTTCTCGATCCTAGGTCATGAAACATTATGAGGATTGAGTTTACAACTTCAAAATGGAAACGACTACTTTAAAAATTCATCACCATCCATGCTTGGTACATACATAGTACTTGATATTACACGCAACACAATGATGATGGAGGTTGCACCTACATATTTGTTTATGGAGCTTATATCTCCTTGCAACCCTTTAAAGACCCTTGAGGCTTAAAGATTATGGCTAGAATGAAAGGTTTGTAATTGATCCATGTTGAAAATAAGTCAACAAAGGAAGAACTACAATTCCCATACGTCATATGCAAAGAATGTTAACCAACCGAATTCCATGGCACTTGAATTCACATAGGATATGAGAACATGAGATGTGAGTTGACATGCCCTCTATATTCTTGGTAGTTAAATCATGTTTCATAACATTTGTCACAAAGATCAAAACCTCCACACATGGAGCAACTCCATCGTCAAATTAAGATCTTTTCATAACAATAGTCACAATAATAACTTAAGGATGATGCTATGACACTTGGTACCTAGTGTCCCATTTTTCAACCCCACAAAACCCACCAATGTCAAGTCAAGGTATCTCATTTAGCCCTAGTAATTTTTTTATAAATTACTTAAGTGTGGTACTCCCAAATGTAGGATGTTAAGATCCCATTTCAGTAGGCACTTTGGCCTAGATGAAATATTCAAATAGAGGTATTGGTCCTTAAACTTCCAACAAGTTTTATTAAATGCTAATAAAAATATTTATTGGGTACAATTGATAATGAAAATCATCACCAATTAGTGAATTGAAGCAATGTGGTTTAGTTTAGAATAGATTTAACATTTTGCATGGTCTTTTCAAACTTCAAATTGAACTAGGAGATGAAATTTGTTTAGGCATCCAATTACTATTCGTGAGAAGTCATTAGAAGGTAGAGATCTGAATTTTCCAAAAATAGGGTACATGTACCACATGAAGATGATCATTATAGTTTGGGTTATTTTCCAAATTGAGTTTCAAAAACTCTTCTTGTAGGTTTCTTGACTTGTTTTTATCCAACACATTAGAATTGACAACAATAGCTTGATGACCATCTTTTCCATGCACCATTATGGTTGACCCCTTTTCAATCACAATGCTTGCCCATCGTGCATCAGCAAATCGTGCATACACATGAATTTCATCCCCAAATTGCAATGATTCCACAAATTGATGATGTCTTCGTAAGGTGCAAAGATAAATTTGGTCTATGGGGTCATTGTGCCTTAAAACAAACAAGGGACACATATAGACCTCCTACCCATCCCTCCAAATTTGAGCTTCCATGTGACAAAATATTTTTGCATATGAACCTCAAGATGAAGGGTGAAGAGATTGTTGTTCCAACTCATGGGCACAAAAGCAAAAGATAATTGCAGCACAATCTTCTTCACTTAAAACCATTGCACTTAAACACAACTTGTTTTCTAATTGTTGTTTAAAGACATTTTGTTTTATACAATTTAGAAAAGGGTGTGGAAGCACATTGTCATAATAGCTAACCACTTGTAACACTACTTCTTTCTGTAACAACAAAACAAACATTTAGAAGTTTTACTTGAATTTTAGTGTATAATATTTATTTTGATTTAAATATCTTTACATACATAGAACTAAGTATAAATGGAAGAACATCGAACTAATGACAACATACATTTACATGCCAATTTCACATATGATCCTAACACATCGTGAATATTTATGATGTTTAATGGTAATGGAACATATGTGATGACACTACCTTCCACAATTGTTATCAGAGGTCATGGAGATTTGACTTCCACTCAAATTGCACATTTGTAATGCCTTATCATGATTCAAGCCAAAGGCATTAGATAACATCTTGCAACCTGAAACATTTATTTCCACCAATGTTTTCATAGAATCCAAGCCTCACAAATGTGTCAATTTTTTGCAATTGTTTAACATCAAGTATTTCAATGTTGTTAAAATATCCAAAGACGGAATATTGGTGAGTTTTTGACAATTCCCCATGTGAAGGGTTTCCAAATTTGATGGCAATGCCTCAACAACCACCAAGTTTGGACAATCTTTCATGTCCAATTCAACCAAGGCACTTAAATCTTTGAAACTTTTAGGAATGGTGCTCATGAAGTTCTTCATCAAAAACAATGATTTTAACTTTGTAAGATCTCCAAAACTTGATGGCAACCTAATTCTTTTTCCAATTGAACATCCAAAAAAAGGTAGATAATGAAGGGCCTTAAGTTGTCCAAAGCTTTCAGGGAGCATTTCAAGGTTATAATTATAAGATAGTGAAGGTCCTCAAGTCATTCAAGGCATCCAAAGCTTTTAGGTAGGGCTTTCCAATGTTTACATTCAAACAACGATAATATTTTTAGGTTTTGGAGTTGACCAAAATCCTTTGGAAGTTTTCTAACTTTAATCCTTATCATATATAATGTCCTCAACTTCACAAGTCCAGAAATAGATAGTGGCAAGTTGTGCAAGTCCATACAATCATATAAATATAACTACTCCAAATTGAACAATTTTGAAAAATAATTTGGCAATTGAGAGAAAGATGTTCCTTTGACCAACAAATAT
>Ga0209208_10009817_pt1 | contig 12539 bp, 11 predicted proteins | sample S1TSphfallax_3_FD_187694 | JGI IMG/M metagenome (GOLD analysis project Ga0209208, IMG submission 187694) | Host-associated microbial communities from peat moss isolated from Minnesota, USA - S1T2_Fd - Sphagnum fallax MG (SPAdes) (version 2) | ecosystem: Host-associated > Plants > Peat moss >...
TGTGTTGCTGCCTTGGACCAGCCAGGCAAGCTGCACGAATTTGGTGCAGAAAAACCAATTTCCTGAGCTAAACCGGCACATTTTGACTTTTTCCCAATAAATTTTACTGTCTGGAGTCACGTACTGAGCACTGTTGGAGATGCTCTAAGTGGGGTTGCAAAATGGTAAATAACTAAACTTGGATGCGAAAAATAATTTTGCAGGTTTACATAGTGAGCACTGCTGGAGATGCTCTCCACTAAGTCTCACTATGGAACCTTTTAAAAAATATTTCTCACATCCAAGTTTTAGTTACTAACCTTTTTTAAAACCCACCAATCAAACTATCTAGCCAATCAGAAACAAGGAGCAGTCAATAAATGCGATTTGAGTGTGTTTATTGGACTGTTCTATGGCGGGCTCAGAAAGTTGTGGATATTTTCAGGGTCCCAGCAGTTTCCATCCGATTCATTGATGAACCTCATCCAGATTTCCAGTTCAGGGTTGCATACTGAGCGTTTCGGAAGACTCATTGTAGCATTTTATCCAGTCTAAAATTCTCTACAGAAAGAAAATGGTTTGAGTGATTTGCTTTCCAAATTGTTGCCCAAAAAATAACAATAATATTAGAGGGTAGAAATATTTGATAACCATTTCAATTGACACCAACCCCATAATGATTCTATGATTATTTGTGCATGGAGCAAAGTTTAGGTGTCTTGTAACTTCACAATTCCAAAAAAATTGAACCAATGTTACACCCAACCTTCAAGAATTGAAAAATGATATTTCAACTACATTTTGTATTTAACTTTAATTTCCATTATGACTAATGGCACCAAAAGTATCTTCCATTATTTAAATACCTTGGTAGATTTGACACTAATTATATTATTTTCAAGCATATTGAAAATTTTCAAAAAGGAATTGTTTCAAAGAACAATTTTTTTGCAGGAAACTAGAGAATCTATGGGAAGTTTGTTCAGGGCATGCAATCTTCGAAATTAGTTAATTGTTCAACGTAAATGTGTTGAAGCTACACCTACACTATAATAATTGAACAATAAGGTTCAATTTTTTGGTGCAAAAGATAAAATTAAAATGTTCAATTAGGCAATTGAAATTAAACTTTATCTAGAACTTGCACATAACAAAGATGCATTTTCCACAAGAAATGGGAAGGAAATGTTTTGAAAAACATTCAGGCACAACCATTGAGTTGAATTTCTAGATTTGGAATCCAAAATGCCAATTAAAGGCAAAATTTTCAAGCTTAAAAACAATGCTTGGGGGAAGGGAAAACAAATTATTTTGAAAATATATTGCACCCTTTAAAAATACCCTTGGGAAAATGATGCAAATTTTATCAAACACCCATTGAAGGAAATTGGAAATTGTGTTTGCATGTAAAGAATTAGCTTTCAAAATTAAACTTTTGGTATTGTTGAATTTTCTATTAATAAGTTTTTTTCTTCAACATACCTTCATATATGGAAATTGATTGTAGCTCACAAATTTTATCATCAAATGTTGATCAAGCTCCAATTTGGCTTGTTAGAATGAAATTGAAAATTCAACAATAACAAACTTGTTTGAGGTACTTTTGGGTGTATGAAAAGAGTGGTGGAGGATATTGTTGAATAGATAGAAATTAGAAACCCATTGGCCACAATTATAACAAACCAGATTTTTTTGGGCAAATATGTCACCTAGCTTCAGAAATCTTTCAAACGCGTATTACAACTCAAGGTTTAACAATATATACAATATGGCTATCATTTAATTCAAGCTTATAGTAGCATTTCTAGAAAATGAATCCTGTTATGTTTGATCATTACATGTCTTTTTCATTTATTTCATTTATGCAAAAGATCTTAAGGTTGTCATAGTTCAAAATACATAAGATCTAATGTTTCATAATACTTGCTTATTACAAAAGGTTTAGCATCAAATCTTTTCAAATTATTTAGATCTATGGCTCAAACTTGTTTTCAATGAAATTGTACTCACATATGTTTGTACCATGTGGTCTAATTTGGTTGTTAAAACTCTCACTAGCCTAGGAGCATTTTGATACTGGTGGTGGTATAGGAAATTATCACCCAATCCTCTTCAAATTCAATCTCAATACTTCATACAATTACCTTTAAAAAAATGTCAATTTCATGACAATAGGAATTCCACTTATGGGTGGGTTGCAAAGTCCAAAAAAATCTTGTGTGATGATTCTAAAGTGTACATTAATTAATTGACTTGTATCTACTACTACTATTACTTACAACACCACAAACTAAACATTCACAAAGATTGTTACAATTCTGTCGAAAAATTATAATATTTCTCTTGCAAAAAAAACCTTTGTTGTTTACAATTGCTAAGCTATGTCTATTTTTTATGTTGATGCATGGTAATTTTTCAAAAGGAAGAGAAAGAAATTGTATTTCTTTTATCATCTCAAGAGTTTAGACTAGTCGAAATTGGTAATTGTAGTTGTGGAAACAATTTTTGTGACCAAAATCAGCATTTCTCCTCACCACAAACTGCTTGAGGATCGTCTGTTTTAATGGTTACAGGAGAGGGAGAGAGTGTGGTGTAAGATTTGACGAGATTTGAGGAGACATAGGGAAGTTGTTGTGGAAACAATGAAAAGCCACACACCTTTGGAGCACACAAAAAATGCACTTTGGATGGTTGGGTAGGTGGGTTGAGTAGGTGGGGGTGGCTTTTCCATAGTGATCAACACAAGGCATTTCATATACGACCAAAAAAAAACCAATCTTAGGATTCACAAAAAAGGATTAAGGCTGAAAAATTAAATTTGTTGTGAAATTTCATAAATAGTTCTTCAATGGATTGTCCATTTGCATTGGTTAGTGAAACCTATTTGAAACCTCTAAGCCAAAAGAAAGACGATGGTGCAAAAGGAGAAGAGGTTGAAGAAGATCAGAGTGTCTCCCCCATTGCACCTCCCAACAAAAACATTGTAAGCCCAAACTTATCACAACAATGCAACAAAAAGGAAGTAACTGGACTTGAAGAGATGATTGGATCTGAAAGTGAAGAGCAAGATATGAAAGAATACACTGAGTACCAAGAAAAGGAAATTATCAAATCTGGAAGTGAAGTTGAATCCACAAACCTTGAAATAGAAGATGAAACATATGTTAATATGTTAGAAAAAAACAAAGATAATAATAAAAATGCTCCTTATCTTTGGGTTGTCAAGCAAACCATAGAGAGCCCACCAGAATCACCACCCACATCAGAGCCAGAACAGTCGCCAAAAGAGCTCGAAAAACTACTGCCAAAAAAACCATCAATGTCATCACCACCAGCATCATCTCCAAGTGGAGGGATAACAACTACAAGGACCCCAAGAGTTTCTGATCTCTGCAATTCTACAAGTCCAAGAACTTACAGTAAGCTGCTTATTATTATATATTTTTTTAATGTGCATCATAAAATTTTCCAAGTATATTATAATTGTACTAAATTCATGAAAAATCTTTATGCAATTTATATCATTTTTTTTCCCAAATTAAACAAAGATTTCTCATGAATTGCAGCAAATTGTAAAATCCTTTTGTTGCAAGTTAACTCAGGGCAACATATTTTAATTGGGTTTTCTCTTTGGCTCTATAGTCAACAAGTTATCCGCCATTCTACAAGGTGATACATTGAAGGCAGTGGTGTTTGACATCGATGGCACAGTTGCTGATTCCTTCCCCCTCCATTTCTTGGCCTTTCAAGAAACTCTTGTCGAGGTTTGCACTACTCAATTCTTAACAACTATTGATTCAAGTGATTGATTTTTTTCGGGTGGTAATTTTTTGATATTCAACAAAATTGTGAGGCAAAATTATTGTTTTTGTATGCTCTCTACCTCCCTTCCCGGCTTGCACAAAGGTCAAATGTTAATATCATAAGTGCAGAGACATGGCTGCAGGTAGGATATAATGGTGGAGAGCCCATCACCTATGAGTTTTTCATGAGTGAAATGCGGGGAAAGCTTGACAAAATTATTGTTCAAGAACTCATGCCTTGGATGGATGATGCTCAGCACCAACAATTCTTGGAGGAGGAAGCATATCGTTTTCAAAGGTACCCATTTCCTCCATTGTCAAATCCCCAAAGCAATTCTATAAAAATTTCAGGTGCACCCAATTATAATATTGAAATATCTAATAGAATTAGAAGAGCTACAAACCTTTGTTAGGAAAATTGACCTTGTGGGTTGTTTGGTTGTGGGGGTGGGCCATGATTTTTCCATGGCTACTAAGCTTGGCAGCAACAGATCTGAAGCCCATACAGGGCTTTAACCGATTTGTTGAGTGGGTGAAGGAACGGGGCCTTAAGTGTGCAGCTGTGACTGAAGCCTCCCATGAGAATGCAACTAACATTTTGAAGATTTTAGGAGTTGATGATCTTTTTGACATTCTTGTTATTGGGAATGAGTGCGAGAATTCTGATCCATATTTGATTGCTTTCAACAAACTTGGCATTGAACCAAATGAAGCTTTTGTACTCCAAGTAATAATGTTTCTTATCACAAATCACCCAATTGCATATGGCAAGTGAAAAAGTAAAATACTAAAACACATGATTTCTAGCACATGATAAGGTTTTATTTAAATGTGACACATACTCATTGTTAGAATAAGTGGTGTTTGACGCATCTATACTTGGTAAACTTTGTGCATGCATTTCATGTTTCATCAAATTTTCTATGGAATTTTTTTTTGGTGTTTGCTATAATTTGACATTAATGTAATATGTGCCATTGCCACATGCACATTTCAAAGGTCTATTATTTGTAGGAAAACCCACATATTGTTATAGTGCAAGTATTAAAAGAAATATTCATTGCCACACAACAAAAGCAATTCATGATCTTCTTCTTCAAATAAGTACATACTAATGCACAAGGTGGATGAGGGGAGAGAAATCTTGAGGGGAAAAAAACTTATCCTTTTGGGACCCTTTGATAATGCAGGATTCACCGGCAGGGTTGAAGGCTAGTATTCCTTTGGCAACAACAACAACAACAATGAGTGGATTGTTAACAGAACATCACCCAACTCCAATGATGTCAAATGGTGTCTCTCTTCTGATCCAAGACTACGATGACCCCGATTTGTGGACTGCCTTGGGATATTCTTCTGAGCTCTATGGCTCCCTTGATCATCTCTTGTGAAACTTTGACATGCAGGAACTCTTGAGCAAGTAATAATAATAATAACCCATTTTTTCCATGGGCCTTCATTAACTTATTATTTCTTAAATATTTATCTAATTGGCCTCCAAAATAGTAAACAAATACCTTATTTTGAATGGATGTCATTTATATATAAAATGTAAATGACCTCCTCCATGCAAACATCCCAACCTTCAAAGAGAGAGGAGATGTTAAGAGAGTTCCTTTCTACTTATTATGATGAATTTTCCATATAATCAAGAGATGACCAAATAATAGATTAAGGATTTGGAAAAGATATTATTAAAATAAATTTAAAAGGTCTTGAAATTAAGTTGTGGTTGATTCCAAAAAAAAATTCCTTAGTAAGTATACCTTCACTAATTTCAATATATTATGACCTTTGAAGTGTAACCATTTTTCCTCTTGAGAAGACCAATTAAACTCATTAATTTGAGCTATGAATAAATAGCTTTTAAGGGATACAAGCCTTAAGAAATCTATAAAACAACTTATTATTGAATACTAAAATTATAACAAAAAAATATTTATTGGAATCCATATATGTTAAAATCATGCATATTTTGGTTTAAAACCTCATTTGTCAAAGATTATAGATGTTTAAGCCCCTTTGGAGTTGTGGAAAATACTAAATCCAACGAAAAATTTAATAATGATATTGTGATAATAAATTTGAAATCTTTTATTCATCATGGCGTTTGAGCTTTGAAGTCATTGCTTGAACATAGCTACAAAATGCTAACCTACAGTTTTCCAAAACTATTTATCAAGTCAACCATTGAGAATGCCATATTGGATGGTGAGTATTTTTTAGAAATTCCACTATTTCGTTTTCTCCTCTAGTAGATAGCTTTAAAAACATCATGTTGGCTTGTGAGAAGAGCATTTTGTTAGGTTGGAATTTTTTCTCACATATGGGTGATGTTGTTTACTTCTCCAAGAGGAGAAAACAACACAAGTAATATGACAAAACCTTGTCTATTTGTACAAGGAAGTTGCAATGTTGAAAACGTATAGAAAAGTGTTAGGGTTTATGCACTCCTCACTCAAATCAAATAAACATTTGTTAAAAGTTCCAAATTCCTATTAAAGCTTCTTGCACATTGCATGTGTTTTGCATGGGCCATATGCATAAGACATGAAACATAATTCAAGGTAGCAAATTGAACAATCTCGTTATTTATAATTTTTTCTTCACACATAAGCACAAGCCTATACGACAAAACAACAACATTTATGTCCCATTTTATTGAAAGAAACTAATCAATGCAAATGAATTCTATCATTTTACCTTAGAATCCAAGTTGAATAAGGATTGTATGAAAATTTTCAAATATATACTAGCTAGATATAGTAATGCTAGGATAAGTTTGAATATTAATAAAATAGGGTAATTAAAAAGGTGGAAGAAATATTTCATCATGATAGGGTGACCAAGTGTATATTTACCAATATGAAAGTATTTGGATAAAAACATTATAGGCTTAAATCCATTCCATGTGCATCTTGTGAATGAAAACTCAAATGATCAAATTGTTGGATCTTTTAACTTGTACAATTCAGAATGCATTTCCAAATCTCAAAAAAATTAGGAATCAACATTTTTCCATGCACAAGTATTATGCAATAAAATTTCATTTGTCCACTATTTCTTACTTTCTTTGATATAATTAAAGGCCAAGATTATAGTTACATTAACCTCACATAGTGTATTGTTGTCAATTATCATGATTTCTATGACTTGTAGCATTAACCTTTTTTTGTTAAACCTTAGCCTTTATTATGCACATTCAAGGTCACCTCACTTGATTGTTCAATCCTTGTGTTCATGAACTCCTTATAAGGTGTTTGGAAACCTTTTTTTTTTTAATCTCCTTCATTTCTATCATTGTATTGCATTATGTATAACATTAGCTTTGCCACAAGAGGTTTTTTTTCAAATAATTTTTTTACATGAAATAATGCGAATGGGTTTAGAGTTCATTGGTTTTACAAGGAAAGACCAAACAAAAAAGACTTTGTGTTAAAAAATTGCACCAAATTGACCTTGAACACAAATTGCATCCAATTGAAAGGTTTTTTTATCCTTCGAAAAGACTAAGTTTATTTCCTTACTACTTTAACATATTTTGGAGGGCCTTGGTCCATCCCCCCTCCCCACTTAGAATTAGCCAAGGTTTCTTTCCCATGCCACTCAAGAAAAAACCCCTTTGGAAAGCATTAAAAAAAATCCCCACCCCCTCCCCCCTCACCATCCCCCTCCCCACCCAAAAAATTGTCATTTTGGAAATGAAACAAAAACCCCAAACCCTCTCCAATCTTCCTAAAACTACATTTATAATTTGTATCCTTATCTATTCAACCTATTTTTTTTATATGCCTTCTATATTCATTCCAATCCCCATACCCAATAATAATCCCTTTGGAGAAGGGGAAAAAAAAAAAAAAAAAAACCCCCAACCCTCCCCCTTCATTTCCTTAATTTTCCACCTATTAATATCCCGCCCCACTTCACCCCAACAGATCCAACTTTAGAATGGACTCAACTTACACCTAGACTTGTAACCTTATCCATTAAGCATACTTTTCATTATTTGCCCCTTATATTCACTTAAAGGAGTTCTCACAATGCCTTTGTAAGATTAAACAAATAAATGCCATTCTTCAACTTCCTCCAAATTGCACAACATGCTTTGCATAAGAATTTCTACTAATGTTGAAAGTGATTAAGATTATCGAATGATGATTGTAGAACCTTAGATGTTTGCCCATTTTGAATTTCTATACATTTTTAAAAGTATTATAAACCTCTTTGCATCACCAAATTTGTTCATTATACATTGCATAACTTGCAATTGTTACATAATCAAAACATATTACAACTGTAAAGATGTTTGTTTCAATTATCCTTCATTTGCCTAAATCCACCAAAAATGTTGCAATTAGAAACCATCTTTTATTTTAAAATCTATTTAAATTTACTTTTGCACTAACACATTCCACATACAATATTCTTAGATATACTTGACTTCTTTTTTAGATGATTATTAGCTCAATCAAAAACCCCATTTTTTAATTAAGTTCAAATTTAATTCAATGGACTTTTCAATAACATGTAATTCAATCAAATCAATGCCATTAATCATCCTTATTAAACTTCTCCTTTATTAGATAACCATTATTTCTTCCTTGCCATTTCAAAGACTTTAATAATTTTATAACATACATTCTAGTATAGATGATTTTTTTTTTTAATTTGTTAAAAAAACAACCAATATATGTATAAACTATTATGATTTCCATTAGATACTCACTTCCCTTAAGTAATAGTTTACACCCAATCCTATTATGACATTTTCAAATTATTTAAAATTGTGTCTACAAGATCAATATATTGTTATAACATTTTTTCAACTTAACCAAACTTCTTCAATGGCATAAATTTTCTAAATGCGTAATATTACATAAAATCCAAATAAAATTTAGAGCTAGTTTCATAGCTTTCTCATTTAAAAAGGAAAAACTATTTGATTCAATTAATTAAGCAAACCATTTGTTTGGGATGGAAAGTTTCCATATGTAATCCCTCACATTGATGATCAACTTCACAGGAAAGAAGTGACCGAAGAAAGGTCATGATCTAGACTTTCCCATTCTTTGTTTTTAAAACCAAGTTAATAAAAAGAAATTATTATATGGATGACCATAACATCCAAGAAAACTATCCATAAAACACAAAATTACATGTTTGATTTGGCCACCCAACATATTAATCTTCAAGGGTTTCCTTCATGTCTTTCCATCTTGAAGTTCCATGTGTTTGAATGTGAAATTTTTCTAGCTTGCATGAAATAGGGTAAAAACTCCAACACTTTGTTTCAATTTTCTTGAATCCATATCCTAAGGATCATTAATCCATTGTTCTCTCCCCTCCCCATGTCAACATGTTTCCAAGAATTGTATGTCAAGATTATGGAGTAAATGTTTGTAATTTCATATAATTGTGAGGTCCAACTTTGCATTAATTGTTGATACAATTCTTCATAATCCAAATCATCACACAAAAAACACACACAATATGCATGTGGGCAGAGTCCTCCATGTGCATTGATGCCCATGACAATATTTATAATGTTGTGATTAATTTCCAAATACATTCCATGAAAATATTTTGACAATTGCAAGATTACACCACTAAAAGAAATTTCCCAATATGTAACCAATGTATTTGCAACTATGTGTAACTAATTATCATTTGCAACTAATAGCTCTAGTTGTCTTTGCAAGTTACAAGTGGTAGTTGTTTATTTGTAGTTTTCCTCTAGTGCACACCCCTATGAATGAGATAATACAAGCCACCAAAATGTATGAATGCACGAGCAAAAAACAAAATTGCAAAAGACAATTTGTGTCAATTTGTCATTGCATGAATTAAATTTGTATTTCTTTCATAACTAGTCATGAATGTATTCAATGTGTATAATGACATGGGAAAGATGCATTTTAATTTCAATGTGTTAAAGCAATACATTCCATGTTTGGATATAACAAGGGGTTTGCTATAATTGAGAATGTAAAAACTTTTTGTTATCAACCAACAAATGTAAACCACATAAACAAAGTTGCTTTTGGTGTACTTCTAGTGGTGCACATAGTGTAGACTTTTACACTTTTATTTGGTTGCAAAAACAAGACTTTGTTAGTAGTTGGTACAAGTGAAGGTGACATTGATATAGCCATTGAAATTTCATACAATTTGTTGTAGGAAAACTTTGAGAAAAAGTTTCAAGAGTAGACATGAAGGAACCACCATTTCACACAAGAAGGCTAGGCTACTTTCAATGAAAATTTGAAGAAGGTTGTCTCTTCATTTTGAATATAGAAATAATGAGAAATTGAATTTCTTGGTTGATTTGGTTTTAATGGTAATAATATCACAACAGGAAGAAAACATGATTATGTAAACTTCCTTTAAACTTGCTAAGAGCCAATATATGGAATTTTGGTGGATATAATGTTTCCATGTAAACCTTGTTGTTTCTTGTGGTAGGATTCCATGTAGTTTTGATTTTAAGTGGACCTAGAATAGTTTGTGCCAATTTTGTAATTGAGTATTCAAAACAAATTCATTTGCAAGTTCCCCAGTTTCAAGTGACCACACTACTAACATTTGAAAATGGGTGACATATTTCCATTCTATTTTTAATAGTTGGAAGAAAACAATATGTAGTTCACACCTATACACAACATAATAAATTTGAACACTAAAAGATGGGGCTTGGAAGCACCAATTTGAATATTTGAAAATTTGAAAATTTGAAAATGGAGTTAGCAATCCTTGCAATGATGTGTTGGTGGTTGGATCATGTAGGAATTAAGAGGAAGATGTTGAACTTCAAATTGCCAAATTACATATTATTTCATACAATTTATGAAAATGTTTATGGTAAATAAAATAAAACAATATTCAATATAGATTTTGGATAATTATAAAAAAGGACCCAAATCCCACAATAAATGATAAATTCTATTACTCGTATGATAACACAACGTTAGTAAAGTAAAATTGCTTATGCTTAAAATGAAAATTATTTTTGAAATTTGGATTGATTTATGACATAGACAAATTGAAAAGTTTTTCTATTTTTTTCTTGTGAAAAAGACTAATCATATGGAAAAATAATGACCATGAATCACATAAAAGATACAATTATTTTTTAATAAAAAATATGACTTCATAATTTTTGTCTAAGAGAGTTTTTTGATATGGTCTTTAATTAATTAGATTTTTTCTAATCCATGCCCTCCCCTCTTGCAAGCCACCAAACATAACAATTAGGTAGCTTGCCAAATGAAATTTTTGCTTTAACTCAATTTTAATCTTGGAACATTTAAGCAACAACATAGAGTTGAAATTTTGGACACACGATTCGTGTTTTGCACATAAATAATGTGTTTAGGCTATTTATATGAGTATTTAAAATGCACCCAACTCTAAAATTGTTGTGTTAATTACTACTAACCTTGCAACAAATCAAATTATGCAATAAATGTTGTGATATCAATGTCAATGTCCTAAAATGGCCACCAATTCAACAAACTTATGATTTAAGATTGTGCTTAATCTTGAGACCATTATTTTTACATGTGGAAGACAAGCCATCAAATGACCTTCTAGGTAATGACCAATCCATGGATCTTCTTGGTTACAACCACATTTCAAATGGTCCTTGGGCAATTTTGTAAATGATAACATAGCTCATTTTACCACTTACTCATTTTGTTCCATTTATTTGTTCTAGCTACTAAACCTCCAACCTTGTTGTTTTCTAGCTATGTATACTAATTTTGTCCAAATAATTTGGTGAAAAGTATGATTTCATGAAGTATTAGGTAACAATTTGCATCTTGTTAAAAATGTTGACAACATCTAAAACTTCTTGCAATTAGGAAACTATATTGCATAAAACAAATATTGCATAAATCATTCACACCAACTTTGACCGACTCTAATTTGAATATCTACCCATGTATCAAAGATAGCTCCATATAGAAAGTTGTCAAGTGTGAAGAATCATTGTGCATACATAGCAACAACTAATTGCAAATGGGATTCAAATGATTATATGTAGTTTGTTCTTAAAAACTGAAACTGAATTAAAACTTCATTCATCTTCAATAGATTCAAGAATGCGAGTCATACCAATTTTAAGTATTATGGAAAAATACGAGACAACAATTGAAAGGCATTGATGACATGCTAGAAACATATGACAATATTAACAAATAAGGGGATCGTTTTATCATTTTGTCTAAATTTTTGATTGTTTGGACTAGTGACCAAAAAATACACATATCATTTAGGTCACAAGCCTCTAGTTGAAATGGACATGTTCAATAATAAAGACCAACAATGTAGGTAAGTAAGCAAGTTAGGTAATTACTAAATAGGTTGGAAGTAGGTTGATGGAAAAGTATGCACAAAGTGAGAGATATGTAGGTAGGTAGATTTAAACTATCTATTTAGCATAGGTAGTAGTTAGGTAGGAACATACATAGGTAGGTATGCATGTCCAGATGGATAGGCCCATCTAGATGACACAAACTACTAAACCCATTGATACAGGACATTCATTTATGTTACTATTTTAGCCTCTTGCTGAGGAATTGACTTGGTTGCCCTTTTCTTAGTGGCATCCGTCAAGTACATCTGAATGTAGATCTCAAGGAGTAAAGGGTTAACAATCCAGACTATGAAGAAGCTAAATTCGAGTGCAGTGTCCACCTTCCAGGAAAACATAAGAACAATCAAACGTAAAAGAGATCTTGTGTAAACCACACCATA
>Ga0209208_10009818_pt1 | contig 12538 bp, 10 predicted proteins | sample S1TSphfallax_3_FD_187694 | JGI IMG/M metagenome (GOLD analysis project Ga0209208, IMG submission 187694) | Host-associated microbial communities from peat moss isolated from Minnesota, USA - S1T2_Fd - Sphagnum fallax MG (SPAdes) (version 2) | ecosystem: Host-associated > Plants > Peat moss >...
AAGCTTGTCCACTCTTCCTAGTCTTTCCCGGGACTTCTAGCACGCCCCTTTTACCCCCCTCTAGTGCTGGAAGTCGGGATCGTGCCCCAAGTTCCAACCGCTTCCGCATTGCCACATACTTGGACCTTCAAGTGGGTCTACAAGGAACTTGGGAGCGCGACACTTACAATTGTACTCCCAAATTTTTTTTCACAAATGTCTTTAAAAAATAAAAATTTTAAATTGTTCCACAATTTGCGTACATTGTCCTAAGCTATTTTTATAACAACTAACAAAGGTTTAAAGGAGGAACAAAAACCTCCTTGGTCATCCATGAACATGCTCAAAAAATATTTTGCAAAAAAACAAGCAAGTCAATTTCTTCACACAAGATAACCCTAACCCGAAGAACACAACAAACTTCTTGAAGAATGAAAGCAAAAGAGAATGTGTAAAACATCTTTGCAATTCAATGAAAAAATGGTGTTCATTTTCAAACAATGATGAAATATTTTTACTTTGTTAAAAACTTAGATTTCCCATGATGTTTTGTGGTGAAAACTAAAGGAATCATATTTACTATCACAAAACAAACAATTAGGCAAAACAAACTTGCTTAAATTTGATTGTCACATTGACATCACATAAACAATTTATGCCATCATGTGTTTAATGTTAACAAATAGGAGATCTAATTAAGTGCAAACATAAATATTTATTGAAAGGAAATTAAAACATGATGTTCACAACATGGAACATAACATCAAGAACTCCTCAAGGTTCTTATCATATGAAATACATAAACTTATAATGAAGAAAAGAGAACCAAACCGTCAACACCGAGGTATTTAACTAAAAGACTAAACCATAAATAACTAAACTAATATAAGTAAATAAAGTAAATCAACCTTGTGAAAGTAACATAGTTACTTTCCTACTCTAGTAACTAATGAAACTTAACTAGTTGAGCTTGAATTCTCAACACTCCCCTTCAAGCTTGAATCCACTTCTAGTACACCAAACAATTTTTAAAACTTCCTTAGCTTATCTATACCCAAAGCCTTTGTGAAAATGTCAACAACTTGATCTTCAATATTGACATGAATAAGGTTAATTTCTCTTGCTAGAATCTTTTCTCTAATAAAGTGGTGGTGCACTTCAATGCGCTTTGTCTTAGCATGATAGACTGGGTTGTTAGCAAGTAGTATGCTACTAATGTTATCACAATAAATGACAACAAGAGCATCCATTAAGTGTCCCAAATCTAATAATAGTTTTTGTAACCAAATTATTTCACATATAGTGATTGTTGCGCCTTTTTATTTTGCCTCCGTGCTTAATAGTGCAACTATTGGTTGTTTCTTACTGTTCCAACTAACATCACCACTTCCAAAAGAAAACATGAAACCATTAATTGATTTTTTATGTGAAACATTGCCAACATAATTAACATCTGTGTATCCATGTACTTGTAACTAGCTATTGGTTTCATAAAAAGTTCCACATTGCAAAATATGTTTTATGTACTTCAATATGTGTTTCATTACATCCAAATGTGGTTTTGGTGGTGTTTGCATGAATCGACTCACCACTCCACTTGCATATCTCAAATTTGGCCTTGTGATGGTCATGTAAATCAAACTCCCCATTATGTGTCTATACGTAGTGGTATCCTCCACAAGGCCACCTTCAGCTACACTTAACTTCACATTTTGCTCCAATGGAATTGAAATGGCTTTACAACCTATCATCCCATATTTGGACAATTTGTTTAAGGCATATTGCCTTTATAGTAACCATATCCCTTTAAGGGATTGGATTACTTCAATGTTAAGGAAGTAACACAACTCTCCCAAATCCTTCATCTCAAACTTTTGCTTCAAAAGCTTCTTCAAATCAAAGATGTTTGCATCATTATTTATTGTGATAGTCAAGTCATCAACATAGATGATTATGACTACAATCCCACGATCTGTTTTTTTCACATATAATGAAAAATTTGCATTGGATGTTTCAAATCCACTTGTGATAATATATTGACTTATATTGTCTAACCAAGCTCTAGATGCTTGCTTCAAGCCATACAAAGCTTTCTTCAACCTATAAACCAAATTAAGATGTGTTTGGTCTACATAACCTAGTGGTTGTTCCATGTACATTTCTTCCAGTAAATTTCCATGAATAAAAACATTCTTCACATCCATTTGATGTAAAGACCATCATGTTGGAGATTAACATGGCCAACCCATTTGTGCCAAATTCCAATGTCTCTAGCTCCTTTTCCATGTGTGAATAACATGGAATTCACCTCATGCATGTTCACATCCAAGGTGAACATTTGTCCATTCCTTTTCCCTTTTGCAATCAATTTACCTTAGTTTTTCACGTCTTCCACAAAACATCCATTAGGGTTGAATGTCACATGTAAACCTTGTTCCACCATCTAGCCTATTGATATTAAACTTTTTTGTTATGGTTGGAACATAAAATACATATTTCAAGTACTTTGTTCGCCCATCTTGCATGGACAATGGCACCTTGCCAAATTGTGTGATGGGATGTGTAGTGTCATCACTAGTTTCCATAAACCCTAGTGTTTTCAAATCCCTTATGTTTCTACACCATTCTCTATGACTAGTCATATGGTTTGAAGTTCCATAATCCACATACCAAACATTGTTATCTAATAAAATGAATCACTGAATTTGTCATGTGCTGCATCATAAACAATTATTCATCACTTTGATTGCTAGTTGATGCATAATTCCCTTATTGCAGCTTTCCATTTCATGCATCATGTTCCCTTTGATAACAATTATTTGTCATGCGCCCATGTTTCCCACAATAATAGTAATTTGAATCGCTATTTGGTTGTTAACCTCGATGACTTCCACCATGACCTCCACAACTTCCTTTTCTTCTAAAGTTTCCTCATTCACCTCCATGAGCCTAACATTCATGTTGATGATGTCCACCATGTCAGTTTTCGTGTCGACCTCAAAATGAGGTTTTACCACCTTTACCTTTACTTCGACCTCTATTAATATTTGAGTAGAAAGCATTTTCTTATGATCTTCCATTGGAAGAAGTACCAACTATTTTCATCTCTTCACTTATAAGTAAGGTTATTAAATATTGGAAATCGAAAAATGTTTTTCGAATTATAATTAAAGTACGAAATTAACTATAGTCTTTTCCAAGTCCATTCAAGGTCATAGCGACTAGATCTTCATGATCTACAAGGGTTCTTATATATGCAAAAACATTTGTAAGGTTTTGCACCTTTGTAGAATAATCATTGATGTTAATCTTGTTTTTCTATAGATTATGCAACTCTTGTTTAAATTGCATTTTGTGAGCTTATGTATTGATGTTATACATTTTCACTAATGTATCCCAAGCTTGCTTGGGTGATTTTACATCTTAAATATGCACAATCATGGAATCAGACACACTCATAGAAAGCCAATACAAGATTTTCCTAGCTTTTTCATGCTAAGTTTTATTAACTTGAATTTGTTGTTGTGTGGGGTTTTATGGGAAAGGAGGTTCTTTCTCATCACTAGTTATGAACTCCCAATAGTCTTTCCCCATTAAAAAATTCATAATCCTAAATTTCCATGTGTGGAAATTGTTTTCGTTTAATTTTTCAATTACAATTTGAGAATGACCATCCATCATTTCTCAAAGTAACACTCAATGTCTTATTAGGGTTTCATAAATGATTTGTTTCAAAAAATGATTTTATTTCCTTCCTTGGATTTCTAAGGTTAAGATTAAGGTTTTCCTTCCTTAAGTTTATAGGATTAGGGTTAGGGTTAAGGTTGAATAAGATGGACCTTGCATATGTATGTGTGTCTTGAGTATTATACGAGATTTTATATTATACACAAAGTTCGACATATATGTACATATTTCGTATAATATTTTGTATGGTATTAAATATATGATTACATACCAAACTTTTGTATGAGGGTCTTGATAATGCATTTGTGCTTCACAATCTTCAAACTCCTTCCTTCAAGTTCTCCCAAATTATATTTGCTTCACTTTAAAAAATTGTTTTGATGTCTTTTCAATGTAAACTTTTGTCACAACAACTTTGCAAGGCTACGTCGCTCACATATGACCTTGGATTGATCTGAAATTTTGATGAAACATGAAAGACTATGTCTACTATCATCTCTCAAAATTTTAGCTCATTTAACTTCATAAAATGAGAGATCTTGCCACTTCTTTGAAATCACTTCAAATTGGGACCTGAACAAAAAATGACTTATAATTCGGTCTTAACAACTCCAAACTCCTTATGATTTTGTGAGACGCATTAAATATATTTCTTCTATATTTTCTCAAAATTTCAGCTCTATTGATGATGATCACAAAAAGTTATCATTTTCAAAAGAAATTGATTTCAAAATTAGGGCTGAAACTTTAGATATTTAGATCTCTCTCAATACATATTCAAATGACATGAAATTTCTCTCACATATATAATCTTTTATTATCTATAAGATTTCAAAGCCATAGATCCAAAAATGCTCTAACAAAGGAGATAGGACCAAAAAACCAAATTTGACGCAAAGTTTTCAAAAATTCATAACTCTCACAAAACATATCCTTTTCTTTTGGAATTTTGAGAAATAAGCGTCTTATAATTTTCTATAATCTCTCTAAGTTTCACTCCAAGATCTTTTCACAGTAGATTTAAATCTCGATTTAAAGATATGACTTCCACAACCTTTGATATGTTGATTTCTTCTCATTTTTTTTCTTTTTTTCATTTTTCTTCACATTCTTTCCTTTCCCTTTTTTTCTTTTTCACTTGACAAATTCTTATGATATTACTAAAGACTCTCAATCTTTAGTTTAAAAAACTTTATAGCTTTAGATCTCTTTTAACTTTCTCATCAAACAACCTAAGCTCTAATACCATGTTAACAAATAGGATATTTAGTCAAGTGCAAACATAAATATTTATTGAAAGGAAACTAAAACATGATGCTCACAACATGGAACATAACACCAAGAACTCCTCAAGGTTCTTGTCATATGAAATACATAAACTTGTTTAATGAAAAAAAAAGAATCAAACCATCAACACCAAGGTATTTAACTAAAAGACTAAACCACAAATAACCAAACTAATATAAATAAAGAAAGTAATTCAACTTTGTGAAAGTAACTTAGTTACTTTCTTACTCTAGTATTTAATGAAACCTAATTAGTTGAGCTTGAATTCTCAACATCTAAAACCAATATTTTTGCTCCTTCCAATAACATAAAATAGGAGTTCATGGCATTAGAAAACAAAAGTTTGTGGGATTAGGTATGCATGAAAATATAAACCTTCACTTCAATTATGAAACCAAGTTCATCCACATGGATGAATCATCCATTTGACAACCTAACAAACATGTGAATTATTTCAATTATGAAATACAAACATTCATCCACATTGATAAAAACCACTTAAAATAACATATTCAACCACATGGATGAATCATCCGTTTGACAACATCCCAAGGAACATACATTTTACATTGATTATGAAATGTCCACTCATTCACATGGATGAAACCATCCTAAAATAATGTACTCAATCACATGGATGAAACCATCCTAAAATAATGTACTCAATCACATGGATGAATCATCCATTTGACAACCCAAAGAATGTAGACTTTAATACATCAATTATGTATTAGTGAATGACGAAGGTTTAGCTAATTTTAGCTCATTAATGAGCCTATGGCCAATTATAAGAACTACCATAATATTGAGGACATGTGCCATAGTTGAAAGTCACTATTCCATGAAAGGATGAACATGAAATATCACAAAGATGTTCATTGCATTAAGATGCATACTTTCCAAAATGTGGTTAACATTCTACCTATCATATAGAACAATGTGAATTGAAAACTTGATTTTGATTGTGAAAATAAATGTTTTGAAGAAGCACAAGGTATTGAACAAAATTTCATTAGATCAATTTTACATTTCACTCAAACCACATCATCATTAAGTTTATTCTTTCAAAAGTTGACAACATTGGCATGTGTAATAGTGATTAATATAGGAGGTGTTGATAATTGTAAAATAACCAAATGTTTTATTTCAAAGGTTATTATTCATCCATGTTCAATTTGTTCCCACTTTTAATGGAAAAAAATTAGTGCTAAGGGATAATAACGATGGTGAGTGGTCGTCATCACAAGGTGTTCAAGAGGAAAGATTTGTGTTCATTTCAAAAAAATAAAATTGATCAATTTATCACACATTTCCAACACTATTATAAGCATTGTGCTTCATTGGAATCTTAACAATTTCACAATTCAATTGAATTTTCTTAATGCGGCCATAACTTTTCAAAATATTCTAGGTGCAAAAACAATTTATGTAGTTATTGTGTAATCAAAAAAATGAAAATGAAGTTCTACAAATATTTACTTATGCTTATTTTTTGGATCTTTAAAAAATTCATTGTGCAACAACTTCTCAATGCCACATCAAACTACACATATGACATATCTTCATGTATTAAATGTGGGATTCCAAGATGAACACACAATGAATTCAAGTCTATAAATTGAAACTTCACTAACTGAGTTCGTGCATGTGTATAGTTATCAAGAGCAAATATTTAAAAATAATTTCCAAGATTACAACTATATTTTTCACACTATTGGAAGGTTACATGATATTCTTCCAAATATAACATACATGCCATTTATTACTTGTGGCTCAACATTTCCATTGCAATATAATATCAAGGTCTTCAATGATGACTTGATGGAAAAGATGTTGTTGAACTCCCCATTGCAACATTCATATCAGAAATTTTGAGCCAACCCCACCATTCAAGGTAATTTAAAAATTGAATTTGTCCAAAGTTGTTGAAGATTGTTCTATTTATTTATTTTTTTGTGTTTTTTTTCCCTTGACAAGGTGCATAGTTTCAAATCAAGTTTTATTTCTCAAATTTGTTAAAAGGCATTAAAGATCATTGAATTATTCTTTGTGTTTATTTTTAACAATGGTGGACCTTATTAACCAAGCAATGAACTTTTCCCCTTTTTATGAACATTTTTAGATTTTTTTAGTGTTTTATCAACCTAAGAACAATGATTATGTTTTTGTAATCATTTTGAGCTCCAAAACTTTGGCATTGAGAAAATGCACTTGGAAAAGTTTTGGCCCAAAGGATGCAATGTCACACCTTAGATTTTGCAAGGTCCTTGAACAAATACTTACATTGTTGCCATGGAAAATCTATACTTGGAAACTTTTCTTGCTTATTTTTAATGCCCAAATCTCTGCCTAGATTTCACATTCCATTCACACTTTATAAAGGACTTTCAAAAAGATCATTGTCTGAAAACCATTTCGAAAAAAATGAAACTTGTGAAAGAAATTTAGATTAGAGCAAACACTATGAAAAAATTGGATGTTTTGCAACTAGGCTTGTAATTAGGTTTTTCAATTGCAATGACCACTTGTAATTCAACATATTTCTATATTATGGGTGAAATCAAATAAGTTGCAAAAGTTGTAACATACACAACTCACCATATATGAAAATGTATATGTATGCAACTAGAATGCCATTACATTGGAACTACTTTACAATCACATAAACAACAATGTGGCAATGATGTGTTGACAAATCATCAATGGACAAGTGGTAATTATAAAATTATTTTGATATTTAATATTTTTATTACATTTAAATCCTCCAACTTAAGGTTAATAAGATGTTAACATGTGATGTTTAAGTCAATAAATAGGTATGCATTACTACATGGGCATATTCACAATTGGTACCCAAAAGGACGGTGTAATGGAAAAAAAACTACAAAGGATTATATGGATTTTTATTACATTTACTATTTCATGATTGTGACGGATTGGTATATGATTATAATTAGAATGATGTCATGTTAATCTATTAAAAAATCTAATAATAGATTGGATATGATATAAATGTCGTTTTGAGTCTTTTTAAGTAATTTGAATCCTTGTCTTAATTGTAATTTTCACCTTAAAGGTATTAAAATGAATGTAGTATTCAATGCAATTGACTTCAATTTTCTTTTATGGATAAATAATGCATACATTTATGTTTGGCAATGTTCATATAATGCATTTGATTAAATAATATATGATATAAGAATTTTGAAAGCTATAAAATCCATTCTAAAAAGGTAACAAGGAAAATGATTTTTTTTCCCCCATTTGGTTGATTTTTGTATTCAATAGGCTTAGAATTTGTCACCCCAAGTGTCAACAAAATGTATATGAAATCTTCATGCAAGAAAACATGTTACTTGTTGTATATAAAAACTTATGTATTCATTTTTTACATTTTTGGTTTTTTACCAAAATATTTATGCATAATTACATACACATGTGAAAAATCACCACCATCATGAAAATTATTTTAAATTGAATTATCCAATATCTTTCATTTAATTTTATTCCATTTAATTGATTTCCATGCTGCATAGTTAATTAACTAGCAAGTGAAATGGCTTGGTAAATTTGTATTTCACTTGAAAGTAACCTTGTTTTATTAAATGTTAGTGGACCAATTCATTATTTATAACAAGTCTTCGTTCACTAGGGGGTTGATTAGTTTCACCATTGTAAAAATGTTCAAATTCATTCAAAATCTAATGAAACCCAAAGTGAACTAAGACGAATTTTGGTGTAGTGAATCATGTTCAAAATTAAGTTGCCATGCTGTTTCCCCATGATTATAACCCCACAATAAGGTTGTGGGCAAGATTCGAAACTAGTGAAATTTTAAACCATTGACTATCTGAGTGGTTTAAAATGACTAAGCTTATATAATAATTAACATGAGATGGTTGTGATTACAAAATTATTCAAAACATGATTATTCCATGGAGAATTTTGGCCTTTCCTTGGGGAAGCTGCCTTTCTTCCTAAGGAACTTTAACTTTTCACTAGGGAAAATTCATTGTTCCTTGAGGCATTTTTTTTCCTCTTGTAAGTTTTTTTCGAGGTATTTCATTTGTTCCCTACGGAATGTTTTTGCTCTTCGGGAACTTACATTGTTCCTTAGGGCAACTTGTTTGGGACTGGAATTTAATTTTGTTTTCACCGGGGAAGTTGTTTCCTAGGGGCAATTTAAAAAAAAATTTAAATGTTATATGTTTTTTATCATCCGTTTTGTTTGGTGGCAAAAAACAAGTGGGAAAAGGATTGAACCCTAGACCTTTGGGTTGAAAGAAGGATTGAACCTTGAACCTTTGGGTTGAAGGAAGGATTTAAACCATTACATCACATTTTTTTCTTTGAAATTGTTGTGTAAGAAATATATTTATAACATTAATCATTGTGTGGGTTTAGTAAAAAACATTTATTTTTTTCATGTTGGGCATTATATTGCAAATGCATTGAACAAGGTGCCGCATTTAACCCCTTACCATTGTTTAATGTTTGCCATTGGTAAAATTAGATCCATGTTAGCAATAGGTAGGATCCAAACACATAATTTCACACCTCTTCAAATAGTTTATAGCCACAAAACTTATCATGTTAAGATGTTTGTCATTTCGTATTTAACATTGTGCTACATCCAATAACTTCATAAACTTAAATGTGAAAAAAATTGTTGCCGCATGAACACATACTCTTTGAATGTTAGCCACAAGGTTATGAACATGGACTAGTTTACATAGCCATTTTGAGAAACAATTTTTTTTTGAATAGTCAATTGGAGCTATTAATGTTTAGAAAATTTTGCCACATGACACCCCACTATGGGTAGATGGTAGCCAAACTATTTACTTGGACAAAATGAAAAAATAATTTGGATTATATGTTTAACCATACCAACCAAACATTATCACAATAACTTTATTAAAAAATCATTATCAATTTAAACTTATTTAACCAAACATTACTTATATGACCATACTAACCAAACATTTTCAAAATGACCCTACCTAACTAACATTACTTGTATAACCCTACTTTTAACCAAACAATATTGATGTAACTTTACATAAACAAACAATACATGTAAAACCATACCAAACCAAACATTACTGAATAACCATATCCAACTTAACACTATTGAAAGAACCTTAACCAAAGATTATTTATGTGACCCAACTAACTAAACATTATTGGTATAATTCATTTTGATGTTCTTTTTATGCAAATATATTTTATAACGAATGAAAGAAACTTCTTATGCAACAAATATTGAATTAAGGTAACATGTTGCTAAGTTTAAAATATTAGTTATTGATTGATTATAAATAAATATGATGCACTCCGAACTCCTTGCGGGACTCAAATGTGAGTCTCAAACAGAAAACATCGAAAGAGTAAGGAGTCGGGGCATGTTCCTTGGTTCACAACACTTTGGAAGGGTAGAGGGGCATGCTAGAGCTCTGGGATGGGTTAGGAAGAGTTGACAAGCTTTATCTACTCACACAGACCTGCACAAAACCAACGCAAGGTGATTAGTGCATAGTTGGAGCACCTTTGGTGCTAAGACGAACCACGGGCAACACAGACACATAAGACTCACCACGACCCGGACTTGGGGGAAGCCACCACCTTCCCCCTTATAATATACTCTACACCTCTTCACGGGGCCCACATCCAAATTACTTTTTGTCCTTGGACTCCCAAGTGGGAGTCCCGAAATTGCCAAAGTTGGGACTCCCGCGACTCTGGGGTGCCATAACTTTGCGTGCAAACCTCTGATTGAGATGAGGTCTAAAGCAAAGTTGTAGCCCTTGTCGAGAGCTTTCCAACGGTATGACGCACTCCATCCACACGCACGGAAATCGAGTCGATTCCTGACTTTTAGTGGTCAGGAGTCAAACTGTCAATTTGACTCTAGCCCTTCTTTTGGCCATAACTTGTGTTTCAGATGTCCAAATGGGCAATGTAAGCCCATTTTAGATATCTGTGTTCCAAGAGCTTTCCATTGATATAAAAAAATCTTCAAGCCATTGAGTTTTGACCCCTGCAATTGCCTTCTGAAAATTTGGGAATCCGCTAGGACTCCAATTCCCAAAGTGGAACTCCTTTGGGGTGTGAGGGTTCATTCCTTCACACCTTCTCACGCTCCCAAGAGTATGTTGTGTGACTCCTGGCTTCCCTCTTGGCCCACAACCTTGTAAACCCTTGCCTTGGTCATGAGCCCAAGGCTAGGGTTGCGACAAAATATCTCTTTCCAATGGAAGTTGCATGTTTTATTATTATTTTCAAAGTTCTTAGAAATGATACAAAATTTATCAATTATGAATCATTTAAATATCATTGATTCAACATTATGTGCAATTGTTGCATTAGTTCATCCTAACATAAGATCATGCGTATATCTTTTCTGTAATATACACAATAGATTGTCATTAGTAGTGCGAAGTAATTTAGAAATCAAGTTTAAGGTGTTTTAGAATTACCACTAGAGCCATTCTAAACATAAAATAATGAAATGCATTATAAATGAATAAAACAATATGTGTTTTAAGCAAATTATTCTATTCATTACTTCCAAAACTTAAATATGTATAGTTTCATGCAACAATTCTCATAATGATCAAACATGGTTTCGTGTTTTTTTAAGATTTTTTTTTCATTTAAAGGTTCAAAATAATTTTATTTCAATTCAACTTTCACATCAAATGCTCAAACACATAGTTAAAGAGAATAACATGTTTATCATCTCAAGGTTTTTCACCCTCCCAATCAATTATCATTTTTTGTAACCTTTTACAATTCAAGTTTTTCACAAAATGGACATGTTTCTTCACACAATTGTTTTTGGATACAACAAATTTTCTTTAACAAACAAAAATACATTAATGTCTTCGCTTCATGTTGTGTAAACAAACAATGAGACTTACACATGTATAATTCAAACCTCTCCTAATTTAGTTATGAATTGGAAGCCAAAAAATTAAAAACAAACTATGTACAACATATAACATGAGTGCATCACCAAAAACCCATTTCATGTATTCCAAAACTTTTATGGTCTAAAGAATTATCTTTGAAAAAGTTTAGTCTTTTGAATGAAATAATCCAAAAAAAAAAATGAAATAAAACAATTTATGATATTTTCAATGAAACAACAATAATATAATTTTCTTTCATTGCAAATATTGCAGTGACCTTGGAAACTAATTGTAATTAATAGTCATGTATTAGTAGGAATTCAATCGATTCATTTGAAAGTGTAGTACATGGTATAGACTATCAATCACTTTTCCAAAGACCAAATGCCACATCATTATGGGTGTTGCACTATGAGAATAATGTTCATAAAAATGCCCTTTAACACGTGTTCGATTGTAGTCACATGATGTTATGGTTTCATTTTTCAATGGTATGGTCTTTGTCAATTGGGATTGGATGAACATCCATCCATCCATTATAATATTAGTAACAACAATGAAAAGATGGATCTAATGTGAATATCTAGGGTGCCAACTCAACACATCCTAGTTGGCAATTCCTCGTAGTATCAATGAGAACAACGAGAAGATGAATGATGTGGATATCTAGT
>Ga0209208_10009819_pt1 | contig 12536 bp, 5 predicted proteins | sample S1TSphfallax_3_FD_187694 | JGI IMG/M metagenome (GOLD analysis project Ga0209208, IMG submission 187694) | Host-associated microbial communities from peat moss isolated from Minnesota, USA - S1T2_Fd - Sphagnum fallax MG (SPAdes) (version 2) | ecosystem: Host-associated > Plants > Peat moss >...
GCTATTTGTGATGAAGATGATGAAAGTCCAGGTGATGAAGACAACAATTGTGTGTGACTGAGGTTTTTAATAACACTCATTATTGTGTTACTAGGTGGATAGTCCTTAGAGCAATAGAGCCCATCATTAAACAAGGGCATGGCCATCACTTATAGGGATTTATGTTGACCATGGAATTTGGTTGTTTGTAATGGCACTTCTCCATTTAAAAGAAAATTTGTCATGGTTTATTAAGGCCAATTACAGTTTGAATAAAAAGTGGGGTCACACACATTGAGCTTTGCATGGAAATTGAATTGTAAAGCAATTGGGATCTCACTGGGAATGTTGCATATGAGATATTGGTTTCCATTTGTGCATAAATAAACAATTGCGGGCAATTTTCAATGCAAGTGTTAAGCATCAGATTTCACTCTGTACTGAAATGATTGACTTTTATTTTGCAACAAACCTCCATCTCCACTTCACTTTGTTGCATTCAAGTGGACATTTGCCATAGTAGTGATGAGGCATGAATTGCCAAAATTGTTTCTTTCACTTGCAAGTTTGAACTGCTTATTTGCATGGTTTGTGTTTCATAGGAGAGTGTCATTCAACTTCGTACTACCTTTCTGTAGTTTGGTTTTAATTGCTTATGACCAGAAAAACTAGTTTTCTGTATTGAAATGAAAAGAAACAGTGTCTCTGTTAGCTCAATTATACAAGTGCACTGTATAGGCACAATAAAAACTGGATTTTTGTTGACTACACAAAGAAATTCAAGCTCATAAAAAGAACATCAAAGGTTCAGTTCTCACCATGGGTGTTATCTGAAATGTCTGGTTTCCTCTTCACACAGACTCAGATTTGCTTGTTGATCTGGTGGCACCTATCTCTCCCTTATTGCTCTTCTTTGATTTCAACTGGGTAAATCATTGACCTCCTCTTCCCACCTAGACTTTGGATCACTTCTATCACCTGTTCACATCAAAGCATGCCATTTTTTGTACCACCATTCTTTGGCAGTTGAAAATTGGCAGGTTTTATGAGTCACTTGAATCTTACTCAACCTTCTCTTCTTCCTTGCTATCCTTGTCTGTACCCATACTTCCTTGTTCCATTACCTGAAGGATTCAACCAGACAAATGAGTCTGCCAGAAGAATTGGCATTTGGTTTTTTTTCAATCTTGGTCAGAATGCTAGCAAGTACTGTGTTGAGCAGATGTTTTGTGATTGCTTAACTTCCAAACATGGGTTGCAATTATGACAACAAATATTACTGTGATTCCTCTAGAGTGAATCCTGCAGTTTTCCAAAAAAAGGGGCAACTGACTACTCTTAGTTTTTGTACTCTGCTTGTAAAACACATACCTGTCATACACTGTCAGGATTTTGAAAATGTGAGAGGCAGCTATCTTGTGAAGAGATATTAATACAAGTTTCATGTCTCATCTCAATATTGCTCATTGGTCTGTACATAGCCCTATCTTTGTGTTAAAACTTACAGGATTCTTGGACGAATTCATTTCTTTGCCATGCTGAGAATTCCCACTGCTTCTTATCAGCAATTTACCAAGTCTATTGAGACTTTTTGCTTCATCACAACAGCTAGAAACACCTACAAGTAAGTAGATGGGAGTAAATGCATACCTGCAGTAAGCTAGTGCACAGACTCTGAGGAATTTTTCATCCATCTACACATCTCTCTCCTCCACTTCCTGTTAATTGTTCACACCCACAAATTATCCTTCTCAGGATGCAGATATCATATTTGAAGTTCCTCACTCTTTTTGTACAGTGAAATAATGATCAGAAGAAAGCATTTTTCCCTTAGGCAAAACGAAGTGATGATTTGTGTACTATTTTTGCAGCATATGCAACATCACTTCTTTGCTCTTCACCTGATGCTTGCTGTGGAGTCATTGTTCCTTATCTATGTTGAGGAATACAGTCTTTTCATTTGCTACTCAGTACTATACCAAGTCATCATTTGCCCAAATGATCAAGATGTCACTCTACCTGCCCTAATTTCCAACTCAAAACTTCATTCTGAAGCCATTGTTTGTTGTTCATGTTACTTCATGTATCAGTGCTGATCAAACACATGTTATCCCACTGTCATTTCATTTTGTGGCATGATTCCATTGTCAACAAAAGATTTGACTCGATTTTGATTTTGGTACCCTGATTCTTGCATAATGATGAATGGATGTATGTTCCTGACCAGGTAGCTCCTTGACATTTTTTTAAGGCTCCCCTCTCCTTTTTGGTGTCTGGCGGTCTCAGCCAGTGGTAGACCTGCAGTCGTTATAATGCTGATGCAAACACAATAATAGTGAAAGAAGACCCCAAAGCTTCAGATGAATTTGTTCCATTTCAGGGACACATAAATGTGAGCTCCCAAGCCTCCCTCTCCCTTCTGATGAACTACAGCAGTAAAGTGCAGGAGGTCTAATGTTGTCAGTTTCTAAATTTCACCTGTGAGTGTCTTGTTGCACTGCTGCATCTTCTCAACTGAGATAAAGTGACAGCCACTTCTCCTTGCCTCAGGGTAATTTCCTCCAGCTTACTGCACACAATCCACAGAAGATTGCCTTGAGTCCAGAAAATGATATCAAACTGAAGCAACCAGTGACAGGTGGTGTAAACATTGTGGATAGATTTTCTCAACCACAATGTACTTGTCCACACCTCCTTTCCAATGCACTTACATGCAGATCCAGGGGCCCATGAATCTCTCAAACATTGTATCTCCAAAAACTGCAAAACCCCCACAAAAGGCTCACTGGGCCTTTCCAAGGAAGTTCACGCGTGCTGCGATACGAAATAGAATTGAAATGAGAGCATTAAAGAAATTGGGAGTCATACCAAAATCTCCAAAGAATACAATGCGCTAATAACATAACAGCATTCGAGAGCCAGGTTTGTCAGGTGCATAGGTGTGATGATAGGCGTCACTTGGAACAAGTGCCTTCAAGGCCACTTTAGTGTGCACCTGTACATACAATCCATGCTTTGTGTGTATGTATGTGCCTCCAAAGCAAAACTGGAATGATGAGCACTCAAATGTTCCAGTTCAATGGTGAGCACTCATAGGAAGTTGTTTCTCACCCCTAAACCATCTTCAGGGCTCCCTTCTGTTCCACCTTCCGATCTTAATCCTGATTCATGGGTACATAGGAACCCCAACCTGTCCCACAATACGCATTTCACCTTTGTGAGAGCAGTCATCATGACTACTTTGCATGTGAACATTAGAGACCATACAAACTTGCAGTCCAAGAGTTTTTTCACATCTAATCGTAAAAATCAAGAATAGAGACCACAACCAAGAGGGATCCTATGGAATCCTGATGACAAAAGAGGAACAAGTTCTGTCTCTGGTACAGGTCTGGAGATATGCTGGGCACAAACTACATATCTGTATTCCCTATCCTACATGTGGCCACAAAAAGTTTGTGAGTTGATCTCTTACTCAAAACTTTGGATACTACAAAATGAAGTACTTTCCCCTTGTTGTCTCCCTTCTGCAAAGAATAGACATCTCAAAGCAATGGCATTCAGTTTACACTTCAACTTCATCAGCATTTGTGTTTGATCTTAAGTCAAGCTTATGAAAACTAGAGAGACAAGTATTGCAATTCATAACTCTTTCATTTTGAGTTATTTCATTGTGGCATGTTACAACAGGCATTGGATGGACCTATTTTGATCAGATCGCCACAGGAGTCATGTGTGTTGTGAGAAGACTTTTGACCATTCACAAATTTGTGAACAAGATGAAAGTGAGACCTGTAGTCAGAAATTGTCACAGGGGCAAATACCACCTGGTGCTGCTCCTCCACGGCTGCCTTTCCAGTTTGAGGAGCTCCAGAAACTACATATTCAAAACCATCAGGGCAAACAAATAGAGCACCACAGAACTTCACATTCATTTATACAAAGGATCTATCCAAAAGCTTTGCATCCTGATGCTTCAATTTTGGTGATAGAAAAGCTTACCCTAATGCAGTTGCTCTAGAAGCCTGTGTAAAATTACAATGTGTAGATCTATTAGAGATTTTCTGAACAGAGAACTATCATTGTGCCACTCGCCTCCCCCAGAACGGAATGTCAGAATTGTGGATTCTGATTTCTACCTTTCATGCTACAAGAGAAGGCAGAGAGGATCAGCCTCCACAATCTGTAAGAGAATATCAATCAATGCCCAGATTTTAGGAAACAACAGATGGTGATGACAAATCACGCAATGAAGCAGTCGCCATCAGGCCACCATGGTTACTGCGGCCTTGCAAGTTGGACAAGATCTGACAAGGCAACATTGATTGAACAAAAAGGATTAGGAGAAAACTCGTCAGGATATCTTGTTGCCATACAGCTTTGATGTATGAACATCTGCGCTGTTACGGTTGCATGAGAGCAGTTTATGTAATTCATGTAAAATCAGAAAGAAATACAGGGAATCTTTGCGTTTGATCATATTCTTTGCCTCCTGCAGATGGCCTGCGCGGCCAAGAATGTAAACGATGCAGGTCGTTTACATTCTTGGTCGCATTGTTTACATTCTTGACCGCGCTAGCCATCTCCAGGAGGCAGAGAATACGATCAAACGCAAAAGTTTCCTGTAAAACCAAATGTGGATGTGTGGACACCTTCGCCGACCGCTTGCAGAATTCACGGTGATGTCGAACTGGGAGAAACGCATCGCTACATCAACAAGTTCCTGAGCTGGATCCTGAAAAAGAACCTCGAGGCGATCTCCTCCTATCAAGCATGTATCTGCTACTGCTGGCAAACTCGGATCTCAGTGGAAATGTCTTGTTTCTTCACAACTCTTTCCTTTCACGTTGGTACGTCTCGTTCCGATAACATATCTAGAAAGGAAAGAGGTGTGAAGAAACGAGACAACTCCCACCTGGATTGAAGCGGAAAATGAGGTGAATAACATGTGTAGTAAGACGATCAAGACCTCCTCTTCCTTCCCTCAGATGATTGAAATCAATGCAGAACTGAAAGAGATGTCAGGGCTGATGATGCCGCGGAGGTACGTGCCAGAATTCCGATAAAATTTGTGCCGTGCGTGACGATATGGAGAAGACGAAGAAGAAGAAGAAGAAAAGGCGTTTTCATTTGATCTGAACATAGCGAGAGAATTTGGCTATTCCATTCAAGCTCCATAAAAACAAGCTCCTCCTAGTACACACATAAAATCAAGCAAAATCTGCAGGTTTGTGGCGACTTCCTCGCATACTTCCATGAAGTCCTTTAATGCAAAATTAGATGGGAAAGCAAAATCGTGTGAGCATGCCGTTGTTATTTGTATGTTCTTGAAGAGTGGTGTTCATTCTTGATACCTATCTTCTTGAAGATGGTGTTTGTTCTTTGTATGGTCTTGAAGATGGTATTTGTTCTTTGCATATTCATCAACATGATGATGTTTGTTTTCATTTTTTTCTTTTGAAGATGGTGTTTGTTCATTCTTTGCATGTTCTTGAAGATGATGATCTGGTTTGTATAGCCATTCTCGAAGATGGTGTTTGTTCTTTGTTAGGTACCTTCCTTCACCTTCTTGAGTGAGGCCTTTCTTAGTGGCCATGCTTACACTAGAAAACAACAAGGAGTCACAAACACGCTGGCTCTGCCAATAAATAAGATGTTGTATATCTACCTACTGTGTTCACACTCTGAACACCAAAAAACATCTGTTCCAATTTAAACAGTCTAAACACTTTCACCAAAGAAACCGGTTCACCCTAATGTGAAACCAGTAGTTCTAATAAGGTAAAACCTCCAAAAGTTGGATCGAATGTGATAGTTTTGGAAGTGTAAACTTCTACCAATATTCGGGAATTTTTTTTCATGTTTCAAAATTTTTAATCAATAATTTGGAATGCACCTCACAACTAATTAACCAGCTAACAATTGGTCAAAAGAAACTACCATAGTCTAGGGTCACCTTCCTTTGACATTGATCAAAATGAATAATTTTAGGCCAAAATGCAAAGCTTAAACCCTAAAGTACTACATGGCAACATATTAGTTTTCTCGTTCTTTTTGCATCAATCTTATCAAATCAAATTGACATATAATCAAAGGCACCACTTGCTCTCCACCTTTTTCTTCCATAAAAATTAATCCAATGAAATACATGGATTGACATGTAAGCAAAACATGGAATTGACATAGAATCAAAAGCATCACTTGCTAAATCTTAGAATGCCATGTAGCACCCATACAATTATTCTTGCTTCCTCTAGTTTTCTCATCTTTTGCTTTACACCTCTTTTCTTTTTCTTTTTTTTTCTCCCTCACATTCTCCAATTAGCGCAATCAAATACAAGTGACATGTTTAATCTTGTATTGTGTATGTACCATCTCGACTCTCCTTGAGCCCATAACATTTGGGTATTGAAAGGGTTGTTGTAGGATGATGTGCTAATTCAATTTCATATGCATCATCCGAATTGTGTGGAATCCTGAACTTAGGGACAAATTTTGAAGGAAAGGTTCCACTTCCATACTTGACAAAGTCTTTGTCCACTATTATTTATGGAATGTGTCAGAAAATTATTCTTTTTAAAAACTTTTGGCAATTTTTTGAATAAAATATCACATGCAGGATTGTTAAATGTGTGATATGAAAATGTAAAATTATAATTTTATAGTTTGGAACAAGCACATCACAAAAATATTGAACTATTTTCACGCACATGAACATAATTGGTATTTTGGTTGTATGTATAAACATAAAATATTTGTCCCATAGAAAAAAATATGTCTTAAATGTATATAATTTTTATAATATAATCATTTGTGTAGAAACAATTATTGTAATTTGATATATGTGTACGAGATGCATCTTTTGAATATTTTATTGGTTCAAATACATATATTGGTGAGGCCTTAGAATGTTAAGAATGTGCTAAAAAATCACATTTTTTTTGTTTGCATAGCAAAATACCTTTATTTTTATGTGAAATGGAGATAATCACCTTTTTATAATGTATTTAATATGATATATACTAGTGCCTTATCTATTTTTATGTTTAAAATCAGTCCTTTTAAAGTTATAATCATATGGTTTATAAATGGGTGTTAGACTTTTGAAATAGCAAGAGTTGATTTCTTTTCACCAAATACCAAAACATTCTATATATTTGAAATGGGTACAACAATGCCATATGTGATATGATTTTTATGTTTGACTATCTTGACACGTAGGGAATTGTGTAATTTGTATGTTTAAGTGGGAGGGTTGGTGGAAATGTCTCAAAATGTTCTATCATTTTAATGTTCTAGCATTTCAAAATACTAGAAAACAATAATATTTCATCATGTCATTTTTGTGACATTCAAGCAAACTGAGACCTTGTTATGATGATTATAATTAAGATTTGATGTATCTTAAAATAAATCTTATTGAGATTATTTCATGCAATCATATAAGGAATTTTTTTTTTGGTCCCATGTATCTACCAATTTAGAATCATCAACAACTTGCATCATCTATAATAAAGTACAACATCACATTCAATCAAAATTCATGGATAATATTTTAACATTAATGAAGACCATTTGCAAAAATCAAAGTCATAGTGAAATTCATGGACAACAATGAAATCACATCAAAAACCATCTATACATCTAAAATTCAAATGATTCATAACTTGAAGATGTAGAGTGCATGGACTTTCACTTGAAGATTGAGGATCTAATTTGAACTTCAATGAAAGCTTGGATTTGCAAAGTTTAAATAAACTTTGATATGCATTGGACAACAACAAATTCACATTAAAAAAATTTGAATCCTAAATACCTTAAAGAGGATTTGAACCCCAAACCCTTGGACAGGAGCAACCCACTGTAATTCAAGGTTTACCTATATTGAAAACCCAATTAGAAAACACCCCAAACCCTTGGAAGGGAGCAACCCATTGCAATTCAAAGTCTACCTACATTGAAAACCCAATTGGAAAACAATGAAAAACACATTTGTAGAACATTAATCTAGGTTACAATTGAAGATGCACTAGATCACGTGGTTTTTTTCAAATGTAATGTAATTTATTTTCAAAATCAAATTGGGTGTACTTATTATGATTTAATGCCAAAAGAACTACATCTTATCATAATCTTTGAAGAAAAAACTTGCACAAAAACCACATAAGGATTCAGATTTCAGAAACCTAGGAATTGATTTGTAGCCACCACATCATTGTGACACCTTTTCCATTTGTACTTCAAAAAGAATATGATTTAGTATCAATTATTCAACCAAATTCACTCACTCACCCAAAATCATTCAATCAAGTTGCAACTTTCCCACAAGCATTAAAATTATTCACCTCTTGAAAGAATTTGATTGGAAAAATTGAAACAAACTTAACATACAATGTGATCTAGAAGAAGTTGAAACTTGATGCATTTAAAATGTAAAAACCCATTCAATATGCCTAGTTAAAAAAAAGGTGTTCTATATATCAAAATTTCCACATGCTATTCTTCTATGAAGACTAATTTGTAGATTGCAAATTTATGGATTAAAAGTTTCCAAAAAACCTCTTCCAAAAGCTTGTTATTAACTATGCATCTATTTGATAACACAATTTGCCCTACCATTTTGCAATGGCCTTGTCATAAGGGACATTCTACAAAACAAAAATAGTGAATGCAAGTTCTATTGGGTCACTTTTGGTGTTACAATGGTCACTTTTGTAAGAAAAATTATGTTCAGATGCTTGTGGTGAATAATATAATTTTTCTCCAATAACAACTTGATTACATGAACACCTTCATACATCTATGTTTTGAAAATAATGTATTCATTATTAGTAATGGACTTTTGAAGTTGAAAAATGTAGATTGGTAATACATTTAAAAATTCATATTACATTCCATTCTAAATTGTTTATAGTGACTAAATTTGCTTTAAGAATGAAATAATAAAGTCAAATGTGAAATCTTTTTTTTAAAAACCTTAAACAAATAGTAGTTATGAATTTTTAAAATGTTAGACTTGGACTTTATTTTCAAAAGTTCATATGTGAGAGCCCTAAAATGAACTCCAATACATTTCATAAAAAACCAATTTTTTTCAAAATATAACCATTAAAAGTGCATTCATGACAATGTTATTAGGAGCTAAAAACACTACAATGACAAAGTCATTCAAAGGAGTGGATTAGCTATTCAAATTGATTTGGTTTACATGATTGATCACTTGGAGAAAATATTTAAAAATAATGATCTACAAATTGATAATTGAAAAAAAAGACCAAAAAAAGATGTTACAAATGTTATATTGTGACGTAAAGGTGTATTAAAAAAATCATTTTCAAATAAATTCAAAACCTTTTAAGAGTCCTTTAAGCAGTGAAAACACTAGTTGGGTGAAAATGCAATTAGGTGCACTATTTGGAATGCCATATTCATAGTTTTCAAAACCATAGAAAGTCATTTAGAAAATTATCCATGTTCAATATACTTTGGTAGTATGAAAATATGCATCATGAGTTCTAAGAAATATATGGATTTATGATGAACTTTTGAAAAATAATAATGTTATGATTATAGGGTCCTAAATTAACATGTGAACTTACAAAATGTGACATAGTTGGGTCAATTTTTTAAATAAATAAAAGGGCGAAAATCAAATGATATGTTCAAAATTAAGATTTAAATTAAAACTTTCCCTATAAATGTTTTTAATAAAAAAGTTAAATATTGCATTATCATGTCCTATTAGTTGATTTCTCATTCAAAATTCCATATTTTTACATTGATTTGTTGACAAAGTACATGTTTAGCCATGTACACATTTTGGGTCACCCATATTTTTGGATGGAAACATAGGGAAATGTACATTGCATGCATAAGTTGTGAAAATTATCTATGGGAAATTGTAAAAATGGATTGGGCATATTCACAATTAGGGTACCACTTTTTCACCATAGGACTCAAGGACTTTGTTTTTGTTATCTTCCAAATATAAAATCTAAATGGAATAAATTTAAGTGAAAGATATTGGATAATTCAATTATGATAATTTTTATGGTGGTAATGGTGGTTTTTCACATTTGTATGTAAGTGTGCATAAATATTTTGTTAAAAAACTAGAAATGAAAAAAATGAATACATAAGTTTTTAAATACAACTTAACATGTTTCCTTGCATGAAATTTTTTTGCACGTTTTGTCAGCACTTTGGGCCACAAATTCAAAGCCTAATGAATAGAAAAAATCAACGAAATGGAAAAAAAGGAATCATTTTGCTTGTAGCCTTTTTAGAATGGATTATGTCACTTTCAAAATTCTTATATCCTACATTATTTAATCAAATGCATTATATGAACATTGCCAAACATAGATGTATGCATTGCTTATCCATGAAAGAAAATTGAAGTCAATTGGATTGTTTAATACATTCCTTTTGATTTCTTTAAGACAAAAATTAAAATTAAAACAAGGATTCAAATTGTTTAAAAGGACTCAAAAGGACATCAATATTATATCCAATATATTATTGGATTTTTTTATTAAATTAACATGACATCATTCTAGTTATTCTCATATACCAATCCATTATAATCATGAAATAGTAAATGTAATAAAATTTCAAAATAGTCTTTTACAAAAAAAATTCTATTAGACGGTCCTTTTGGGTACCGCGATTGTGAATATGCCTGATTAAAATAATGCCAAAAGTGAACCACCTAGCCATTTATATTTTTTATCTAGTTACAAACAAAGAATATGTTTTTGCATCCCATATTTTTGTTGTCATCAACTATTACTTTGGATTTCAATAGTTCATAATAATTAATGAATGAAACTATGTAGAAAAATTACAAGATTCTAACAATGCATCAATTTGCAAGCCATATTTCAAAAAAAAAAACAATGTTTAAAAGAAAAAGGCTCCTACTAATGTGAAGGGTTGAAAAGCTGAAATATTAGATTTCATAATTTCTAAATATGGGACATTCATAAGAAAGAAAATGATAAACAATAATGAATTGCACATATTCCTTTGTTGCTCAAAGGGCACTTTAACTTGAAGTTAGTCTAGGATGGAGGATCAATCACACATACTGTAGTTGCATTTATTTTAAACATACATCAAATTTTTATTGAAGTAAAATGTGCTAGCATCAAAACCTTGAAACCAAGCATTAAAACCATTGTTTTTTTGTGGCCTTTGTGTTCAACTTTCTACTATGCTTTAGAGCTAATAGTTTTTGTTTCCTTTTAGCAAATGTGCATATCTTGCATTGGACCTAGTGCATTTCAACTAAGTCTCATTGAAGACATATCCTACCCATAGTAATTTGCTAGTCCAAGTGTTTTGGAACTTTCTTGATGCTTCATATAACTTCTTCTTTTGAGGAACCCCACATATTGAATCAAACACAAGAAGATGAAATGAATTGTCAACATGTGGTGAAAATTTTGGTGGGAAATCTACGGAAGAAGAAGGTTTCACCTCGTCTTGAGGTTTTAAGGAGAGAGGGAGAATGTACTTAAACCTAAAGTTCTTTCACATTTGCAAAGGTGCCATGTTAAGAAAGAGAGTTAAAATGATTTGTAAAATGCAAGACAAAAAGAAAATTGAGTTTGGTAATCTAGGTTCAAATGAAGGATGTAACACAAGTTGAACAAACTTGAAAAAATTTAGGAAATATGGAGTCTTTGGGGTTGAAATGCAAGATGCAACACAAGTTGAAAACAAAGAAATACAATTTTGGGGGTCTAGGTTGAGATTCAAGACTCCAAATGCAAGATGCAACATAAATAAAAAATGAAGAAGGGAATTGATTTTTTATGCTGCAACATAAGACAAAGTTAATAGTGGTAGTCAAAAACCACAACTTCAAGTATAAATTGCATGTGCCCATCATAGTAACCCTAAATTCATGACCTCCAAAGTTAAAATCACAATGAAAACTATGCATTGATACAATAGGTAATAACTTGTAATTGAACACAATGTTGCAAAAGTTGCAAACAATTGGATCATAGATTTTCAATGAACACAAATTTGACCAAACATTATCTCTTGCATCTTAAGGTTCAAGAATTTATTTACAATTTGAATAGGTGAATGAGGAGAGTATTTGGCAATTCAAACAAGCTAGTGATTTAATGAGTTGTGATAGAACAAGGTTGGGCAAGGAAATTGAAGATTCTAAAATTCAATTCAAGTGTGAAGCTTCATGTATTCCCAAATCCCATTATCATTAATTGCCCATGTTCATTTATGCACCATATTTTTTACAATCAATTATCCTTCAATGGGCCTAAACCACAACCTTTCAAATTTCATTTCATTAACAAAGTTGAAAGAAGAATTGCAAAGAAAACATGAAATGTAGTAACATTCATTAAAAGAAGTCATGGCTCACAAATGTATTTTAATCATATGGAATCACAATATTTAGTAGATAGTCTTAAAATTTTCTTAAACATTAACAATCATTTTGATCATTTTTTGAGGACATTTGCAATTTTTAGTACATTATGATGTGTAAATGTATTTTAACATCACATCACATGAAATAA
>Ga0209208_10009820_pt1 | contig 12536 bp, 7 predicted proteins | sample S1TSphfallax_3_FD_187694 | JGI IMG/M metagenome (GOLD analysis project Ga0209208, IMG submission 187694) | Host-associated microbial communities from peat moss isolated from Minnesota, USA - S1T2_Fd - Sphagnum fallax MG (SPAdes) (version 2) | ecosystem: Host-associated > Plants > Peat moss >...
TTTGGGCAAACACTAGGTAGGTTTTTTTTTTTTTTTTTAATTTAATAATATTAATGTTAATAATTTTTAGGGGACACATATTACTTCAACGGCTACTTTGTCCCCCTTAACCTTAATTTTTTAGTTTTTATGAATTTTTAGTCAGCTTTTGTTATTGTTGTTGTCACTTGCCACAATTTGTTCCCCAACTCTTTGCAAGGGTTAATAGTTCAGGACAAAAAATGATAAATATTTTTTAGGAATAAAATTTGTATTCAACCAAGGGAAAGGTTAAATAGGCACTTTACATGGCTCATTTTTTTTTTCATAAATGCTCATTTTTTTATTTAACATCTAAGGGGAGAGACTATGGCAACTATCTAGTTTTTTTTCATTTGGTCCCACATTTTGAGGAATGTTCATCACATTTTATTATTTATTGTTATGAAATAGAGTGTTTTTTTTTTTTTTAAATAAAAATTTAGGGGGGTTGCAAATTTTCGTCAAAATGTGACAAATAAAAATTAGAAGGGAATATTTTGTTGCAATCTTTGAATTTTTTTTTGGACTAGGGTTAATATCTGAATACAATCCAAAATGATTCAATTAGACAATTATTTGTCTCTGTAGAAAGCTCAGCTGTTTCTCAAGCTTAATCTTGTTAACAACTAGGGTTAATACACCCGTCCGATTCACTTCAACAAGTATTCGGCTACTAGTTGTTGTGACCTTTCCTATGACAGGTCCAACTGTAACAAGAGGTCGTGACCCGTATTCAGATCTCTCTATTGAGGATGAAGGTGACTTGTAGATTTTGCTAATTGCATGTAAAATTTTCAGGCGAGCTTGACGTTTTTGCACTCCTCCACAACGACGGTCCTCCTTCTAATGAAATTGACCTCTCTAAGCTTGTTGACCCATCATCGTCCATATATCTCAGTGTCAATTCTTGAGGACGACTTTGCCATTGCAGCACTTGAGGAGTTTTTCTACATGATGCAGGCTAAAAGAATCTTCTATCTCAGAATGAAGCATGCACTACATTACACAACATAAAAAAAATTCCATATCTATACTTCAACTCTCTTGTTCTGTGGAAAAGGTAGCTTGAGCACAGAATCAATCAATTGTAAGTTGAGCTGAACCAAGCTCTTGATCCCGTTGCAGAGATCAAGAACAACTTCTACAAAATCATACTGTGAAAGAAACTCCTGCACATACCATCAATAACTTTGATGTGAGATCCAACAAGCTCTATTGCTTCATCTGCACACAAAAGTTGAAACTCTCAAATTGAATCCCCGTTCAAGGCCCTCCAATCTTTCTTTGTCAATCCCTAGACTTGAGGTTAATCCTAAGTCTGAAGTTGTTTTCAAGATGAATGGAGCTCCCATACATATGACCTGAGCGAGGCTGGGATTTCTTTCATCGCTTGAGAGATCTTTCCATGTGCATGCACAAGAGGTTGATGCAAATCAAGGGGAAAGAGAGATATGAGAACACTGATCCTGATGCACAAAAATTGTGCGGTCATTCAAGACAAGGTGATGTCAATCGGTCGATCAACAACCGCATTTGACATCAAATCAGGAATGTTGCAATACTTCGACACCTGACTATCATCAAACACAGAAGATGTGTTGTTTTGCAGAGGGAAAGAAAGAAAAAACAAAAACAAAACAAAAACAAACAATCAACTCTGTCTAAAAACCTAATAATCAGCGGAGTCAGATCCAAGACCAAAGGGCAAGAACCTTACCATTATCACCAAGCTATACTCCTCGATGCTCAAGTCAACAATACCAGGCAGATCAAGCTTCGAAAAGAATCCCGAGTCTCCCCGCCTCAAGCTTCCTCTCCACTAGGTATCCCCCTCCAAATCACGAGAATAGCAGGAAAAAAAAGAAAAAAGAAAAAACAACAACAACAAGAACAACAAAACCGATCTACTGAACACCAGAACTCAGCGAAACGACGGATCTTATCACCTGACTCTCACGCTTCCTCAAACGTTCGAAGCACGACAAACAAAGGCGGGGGGAGTACATACAAGGCTAGCGGTGTCTCGGTCCCTTAGAACTAAGACCTTGTTCTTGTTCTACTATACCAAGGGCTTTGGACACAATCAGAAGCAATTTTGACTAAAGATTTTCTTCACAGGAACTACTGATGGTGGTGGCGGCAGCAGCTGCAGCAAACGGATCTAGTGAAACAGAGAAGAGAAACTGCGAGCAAGCGAGCGAGAGAGCGTGCGGGGCAATAACAATATTATGAAATGTAATATTGTTAAGGCAAAGGGAAAATATCATATTGCACTTGATTTTCTTTATTCAATACCTTCATCAGACTAATGTAGGAGCACAACAAATTTACTATAATGCAATACCTTCAATCCTATTAAATTTTAATTTCATCTCATCTAATTCAACAATGCAATACCCCAAGGATGGATTGAAAATAATACATCCAACCTAATGCCCCATATACATTTCCCTCATCGAAGTAATGCAAATGCATTAGATTATTTTATTGTTTTGTAATACCCAAGTAGGCTTAGTTGTAACTATTTTATCTCATTTATTTCATTTGTGCATTACCTTATGAACATATTGACAATATAATATCCAACCCAATTCACATATGCATTACCCTCATCAAAATGATGCAAATGCATTAGATTATTTTGTTGTTATGCAATACTCATGCCCAAGGTAATATATTTCACCTCATTTGATTCAAGAATGCAATTATTATATTATTTTGGTCTTATGCACTACCTTCATGCCTAAGTCGTATTTCATATCATCTAATTGGACCCATGCAATACCCAAGGGGGGAAATCCAGAAAAAATATTTGAACTCCAAAAAAAATACAAAAAAAGAAATATAGATTTTTAAATTACAGAAAATGAAAACCAAAAATATAAAAACCAGGATTTTACAAAATTATAGAAAGAAAGAAAGAAAAAATAAATAAAAAAAAGAGAAAAAAAAAACAAGGGGAAAACAATCCAAGAAAAAACCAAGGAAATAGAAATTTAAAAACCCCACAAAAACCAATATTAAGAAAAGCAATGATTATTTTTTTAAAAACAGAAATAAAAGACGATCAAGATAGATATATTAAAAATGGAAATGGTACAAAAAAAATTTAATATATAAAACCAGAATTTTAAAAATTACTGATAATAAAATATAAAAAGAAGGAAAAAATCAAATTCCAGAAAAAGGTATTTAAAAACCCAACAAAAAATAGGAAAAAAATTTTAATCAATAAATAAATAAATAAATACAACAAATTTTTTTAAAAAAGAAATCAGAAAATCCAAATGAAATCACCAAACCTTTACTGCAATTGAGACCTCATGGTGATGGCAACAAACCTCTTCTACCATTCTTGGTTGCAAGGGCTAGATTACAAGAGACTCACCCCTTCCAATTAATTGCTTCTCATGTTGCTTTTCTTTTTCATCTCTCTCCTCCCTTTTTGTTACTCATGTTTTCCTCTTCCTCTTCATCTTTCTCCTCACTATTTGTTTTTCTCCTCTTCCACAACTCCACACACACACAAAAACAAAAGAAAAAAATTAAAACCCCTCCCCAAAAAAAAACCTCAAATAAAGACACAAAATTTTTAAACAAAAAAAGAGAAAGCAAAAAACAAAGAAATCTTCAAACAAATTGCCACACAAAATAGAAAGAAGAAACAAAGAAAGAATAAGGAAAACCAAAGAAAGAAGAAGAAATTATGAACGGGAAAAGGGAGGGTAAAGAGGAAGGAAGGGAAAAGCAGGGGGTCGGTTTAAACCCTTGAACCCTAAACCCTGGAAAAAAAAACTGACTATTGAAGGTCAAGGTGTGTGAAAAAAAAAAGGAACCCAAAACCATGTCCTAGGGTTGGGTTGGGTTTCATCCTATCCAAAAAATTCCGAAAATGGGATTTTTTGGATGGTGCACTAGTGAGTGTTCGGTCACTCAAGCCTCACCATTTGAACTTCCACATGGCACAAGTGGGCCCATTGCAAATGCCATCGACAAAACATTGGGAAACATTATAAGAACATATCTCCCTTTCATCATCAATTGCAACTATCTAATGTTCTATGCTACAAAGCATAACCAAGTTTTGCAAAATATTTTATGCATGAAAAAGTTACAAGCTCAAAACTCAAATTTGAAACGATCTAAAATCAAATGTCTTTGCAATAAGGTTCAAAGCACAACCATGACCAAACAATTTTGTAGTTTGGAATTTCTATTAAAATAGGATAACAAGTTGAAGACATGTGGTGTGAAGAGAATAGATATATGGCACAATAAATAGAAAACTTGTTGGGAAATGATGGTGATGGCCTTCAATTTAGTCATAATACAAAGTACAAAATCTCTTGAGATTTGGATTCTATCACATTATAATTTTATTTTTTGTATTTTTTTTGCATCATCACCACTTATAATCTCTAGAAGTTTTATTTATTTTTTAACTTTTTAATGTTGTGCTGAATTTTTTTTTTTAAGTTTAAATTTAAGGACTATTTGTGGGATAGATTAAGTGAGTATGTGCAAGAAGGAAATTGTTGAAGAAGAAAGACTCTAGCAACATGATGTATGGTTTTTGAGGTGGGTAATTTTTTATGAATAAAAATTTCTAGTCTTACGAGAATTGATTTCCATCCTCTTTACATACTCGTCATGATCATAGTTTTTTTTTTCTATGATTGATTTATTAGAGATTGATGGAGACATATTGGTAGTGATTAATCATCAACAAAACATTTTAGAAAGATTCATAGTCTTTCACAAACTTGAATGCTAATGATAAAAGTCTAAGATAGCTTGAAGTTCAAACCACGAATAGAAATTTACAATTCCTAACACCATGAAACCTTTGTTGAATCTTTTTCTCAATGTGGACATTTCTAGCTTGTAATTGGGCAATCAACACTTGAGCAAAATGAGATTTAATTGTGGGGATCCTCTATCTAAATTTCATTTTCCAATATTGTTTCATCTTTCTTCTTTTCTGCATTTTAGGGGGCATGATCCATTTGAAGCAAAATGTGGAGAGCAAAAAATTAATCATCACCTAAAATATTAATTATCCCAAATCAAATCAATTTTTAACCATTGGGATCCAAAGAGATGAAAAAAAAAATCAACCTTGAACATTGGAAACTTTGGATCATTTTGACAAGGATGCATGCAAGCAAACCTTTGCTTCTCCAAAGAGATGAAATAGGTAAAAGAAAATTTTATATGAAAACTTTGAATCGATATGTAAGGATACATGCATGCAAATTTTTATTCATCAATGAATCTTGTATCATTACATCCTTGTCAATTGATCCTTGAAACATCTTTGGATCCTTATATTTTGTTTGGTACCAAAAACGATATCTCATAGACAAATCAAAATGGTTAATAAAAACAACCTTATTTTGTTTGGTAATGGGAGTGGTATGTCATAAAAGTTACTAGAGATTTCCCTATTGCTATTTGAGAATGGAGTAAAAGCCATTACTAGAAATTTCAAATTTTTATTTGGTAATGGGAGTGGTTCAACAACATCCCCATTAAAAAACAAATCATTACATTCCTAGTCTTTAACCTAAATCATAACACTCCATTTCATATTCATAATGCAACAATGGATCTATGTATTAATGATAAAATGTACATATTCAAAACAAAAAAATCCCCAAACTAAGGAACGACAAATTCCATTCATTTGATAAAATCCCACTCACCTTGTTTTCTTTCAATTGAATCAAAACATGAGCTACTATTACATCACAAACTTTGCATCCAAAAATTTTGTACAATGGGTTTTCTTGCATTCTACTTATATGTGTTTCATACATGTTTAAAATGCATGATATCCACATGCAAAAATTATGATCCTATAAAAAATGAGGTTCACACAATTACTAAAATGTTAAATGAAAAGAAATGAAACGTACTAGGAGTGATGAAAAAAACTTTAAAATTGCCTACAACTATTAATTCCTAATGCAATTATCTTTACAACAAAAATATAACCAATAGAAATAAAAGTGGAATTTGACAAGATTAATATTAACAAACAAGTTATACACATAAAGGTTCTCCTTGAGTTGTTATACTACCATTGTTTTCAACAATATTTTGTTTTGCTAAAATTTAGAACATAAAAAAAACCAAGATCCCACAAATTTCAACCTTTTCCATTGCACAACACTTTGAAAATTCACCCCCAAAGTATGCACAACAACAATATATGTAGACCGTGTCCCCAAAATTTTACCCTTGCCATTAGCCTAGGCCAAAAATGGTGATGAACAATTTTGGTGAAAGAAATTGCACATAACTAATGAGAATTTATATATGTGCTCAAAGTGCCCTTGGTTTCTTATTGCTCCATGTTAATGGATGCACATGTGTAAATTTGGGTGCACCCATCCAATTATTGGGTTGTTTTGAACTCTACCCATGTATTTGTTGGGTTTCTTTTCAAAATATGAATGTTGGGTAACTAATTTAATCATGCCTCTTTATCATTTTACTTTTTTTGGTTATCATTTGCCTTTTTATATCACGAGGTTTCATGTCATTATGAAATATAAAAAACAATTCATATGACTAATTTTTTAAATGAAGTTTGTTTGATAAACATATAAATAATTAACTTCAATTCGTTTATATCTTACTAAAATGATATTCTTTAAAAAATGATATGAAAGATTATGCAAGAACTGATTAAAATAGAAAAAAATCAATTTAAAATTAAATTAAATCTCCAATATAAAATTCATTCCTAATATATATATATATATATATAATTTGATGTTATTTTAAAAACTTCAATAAGGCTTTAATGAAAATTTAGTAAAAAAAATCATAATAAAATTAATTTATAATTGATTAATTTGTTTGTATTGTTTTTATCTTTTATGTTATACATAATTATTATTGACCTAAGATACTAGACATGCATATATGATTTTAGTTTTACAAGGCATGTATGGGACAAACACGACTAGTTTCCTTTTGGGTTGGGGGGGTAGGCCATTTTCCCTTGTTCCCAAAGTGTTCCCATCACATTCCCAATGTGTTCCCCATGTTTTCATTATGTTCCACAACACATTCCCAATAACACTTGTTTTATACCATATGTTTGGGCAAATGTTATCCTCCTCTTACGTATATAGATGGGCCAAAGTTGAAGAATGCCACCTTTCTTCTACTTTGGGAACCATTGCATGTGTATAGTCTTAATGAAATAAAGTTTTTGTTTCATATCACTCCTACTTTATAATGGAATGGAATTAATTTTTTTAGTGACTTTTGATTTTTAAAAAGGTTTTTCCCTTATGGGCAATCAATAATTTTATTATATAATAAAATTATACCTTAAATACCACCTCCCCCAACTAATCAACATAAATCACACTAATCCATAAATTTAGCGTGGGAAGATTTTTTGTAATTTCTTTTACAAATGAGCTAGAAACACGTTCACTTCTTCGTTAATGCACTTCTTGACCTAATGCACTTCTTGATTTTTCAATTGATGTATAACAAGGAGAAAGGCAAACCTCTTGTGGGATTTGAACACGTGTCCCTAACTTGTTGTAGGTTGGGACTAGGAGGTCCAAAGTTTATAATTTATCATCACTTAAACATGTTTCACAAATTTTTAAATGACATGATGAACATTAATAATCTTGAGAAGGATTAAAAACCACACACACATCAAAGCTTAATAAAACACCTAGTGTTATTGGTTGGTTTTAGTCATGACAAATGGATAAATCAAAAACTAAAAATAATCATGGATACAATTTTTTAAATGTAAGCTTCTTTTAAGAAGGCTAGCAAATTATGGAACATGTATTTCTTATGGAAAATCAAATCCAAGAAAATGGGTCCACCAAGTGTGCTAACATAAAATTAGGATGAAAAATTAGTAGCATGGATCTTAGCTAACCATGCAAAAAGATATATTATCCATTACCCTGCAACAACTAAAGATGAAGTTAACAAAATTCATACAAATTAAAACTACACCATTTTGAAATAGGGTACATACTTGGAAATAAATGGTGGTACAAGTTTAAATGTTAGCATCCAAAATTGAACATTCTTATGGCCAAAGCATTAACTGTTTGTAAAACATATAGGTTAACTATGGCATATTGTCATTCATTATGCAAAAAATTATAAGTATTTACACATAACACAAGTACAACACAAATTAGATTTATAACTTAAATGAAATTGACATTCAAATTGACCAACAACCTAATGCAAGGGTTTTGGCCGAACATGAATCACATGAAGAAGTTTATAGTGCATCGTTCCTAAGTTTAGGGAATCGTTCATGGTAAATTTTTGCATACCTTTTATATTTCTAGAAGTGAACACATGATGAGGATTACAACAAATTGTGCACACCAAAAACTTATTTAACAATGTCAAAGAAAACATGGATCACATGTTTTTAATTTAAAAGATTTCCTTTTTTTTTAAGAAGCATATACTATATAACATTTCTTAAATCAATCATGACCTCTTGATTCTTGATGGCATGGTTCACATGTGACTTTAAAAGTAATAGAACAAGCAAAAGACTTTGGACTAGACATGGTTGTTTTACTTTTGCACACATCAAATGCATTTGAACCTCTAGATGTTTCTTACTTCAAACGATTTAAAACAAAACATTTTAAAAATAATGAAACCATGGTTATAAACAATTACCTTGAACTAAACAACATGATATTGGTTAACTACGTAGACATAACATTGGAACATGTTTTATTGAAAATAAAACATAAAATCAATGTTTAGAGTTATAGGGATTTGACAACTAAACATTAAGGCCATGGATGATAAGACTAGACCAATTGCAAAGTTTCATAAATATTAGGACAACGAAAAATGAACATGGTCAATTATTTTTTAGATCATGATAATGAGGACACTTAGGAAGTCGAAAAAACCTTTGTAAGAATCACAAAACCATTGCATATAACAATTATGCATTATGCAACATTAGCATCACACTAGCACCACAAAAACCAATTCCTTCTTTCAATTACCTAATGATATTATGTAAAGATGCCCAATAGTCTTGCTATCATAAATATTTGTTCATCATAAGAGAACACATAATTAGTAGTTTTAACAAAACACATAGCCAATTGGAAGTTTGACAAATGATGCCTTGTCATTTGTCAACTTGTTGTGACCTTAGCATTTGGTTCACAACCAAAGTTAAGTCATGAAAAAGGAGAGGGTGGGGAAAATGTCCCACAATTCAAACAATTCCTACACACACTTTCACAAATGTGGAAAAATGAATCCCAACATTGTTAAGTGGATTTTCACTTTATGAGTTGGATTTTCATAAATTTATAGGCATTATATTTCAATTTTTTAATGAGTCGTAACAAAGGATTTATGAAGCCCTTGTGGGATATCATTTCTAGGTAAGAAGGATGGCTGGGTTTGACAACTTTAAATGCATTCCATGTGATCGTATTGCTCACAACAATTGACCAACCCTTGTTTATTTTACAAGGTGCCACAACATAGAAGGATTGGTTATAAACAAATGTAGCATGTGTTCAATGATGAAGGTATATGGGAAAGGTGACAATAGAACACCACCACACATGAATTCAATTAGGTGGTTAAAGTTTGACACATGATGTTGTAAGCTATTAAGAGACAATAATTGGGGACTTGGAGATTTTAATTCAAATCATTTTAAGGGTTGCGTTAAAAACTAACCAACCAAGTTTAACACTAATTCACATACCTTGTGGCAAAGAATGGATATCAACCACACTATGAGCAAAAAACACTCTCACAATGCAAGGTCATGGCATTGACAATCCCAAAATGTTTTCATGTTTCCATCTTGATTATATAAACACCATTGTTGTGTTGTTTTGAAAATAACACAATTTGACCTTAAACTTTCACTTACTTCAACTTCACTTACAAACATTTATTGTTAGATGACGCCTTTGATAGTTTGGCATTTTTTTACATATGTTCCACATGTGAGGGTCTTTCCACCATGCCTATAATGGTTTCTTCACACACCACATGTAAGCTCTAAAAAACCAAAACCATGCATAAACTCCAATTGCAACTTAATTTAAACTACTAGATTCCAACTACTTTCCTTATGAAATTTGTTTTACTATTTTGTCTTTTTTAACATATGCGATAAATTAAATATTTTAAAACACAAGAAGAAAATGGAGTTGAATTTTCTTCTTATGGAAAAAATGCGCACCCAAGAACTTACACAAGCTAAACACACAAGTTTCAAAAGAAGTTACATGAAGCACATAGAAAAAGAGATCACACAACTTCCACACATGAAAAAAAAAATTGCGTGACGCAAAAACATGAGATATAAGATGAAACTTAAAACCATTTTAAACAAGGGTCCAAGGAGCAATGTCTACTGAAATTGAACATTCCTATTTGTCAAGAACTTTGGTCCTAAGGTTTTTAAAGGAAGGTTCAAGACCAAGACATTCTATCAACATCCTCTTAATTTTTCTTTTTTTTTTGCTTTCTTATTGGGATTGTTTTCCATGGTTGTCAACAAATGATCTTCATTGTCATGTTCCATGTCATTTCCATCCACCATCCTTGGATTTTATAACCTCTTCATTTGTTTGATTGTTCATTTGGCCACCCTAAAAAATCAAGTTCCCAAATGTTGTATTTGTTTTAATTTGTGCATCCTTTTTGAACCTCCAAAGCCCATTCCATCTCAAAGCCATTCAAGTTAGCACTACACATGTTGTGCAAACATATGCAAGTTGTGACCAAGTGTAGCATGTGGTGTAATGGAATGTCTACAAGTTCTTTAGTAGAATTTTGAATCTATCTTTCAACATTCCAAAAGTTTTTTCCATTAACATCCTTGTCTTGAATTGTATAATATTCCAATTTGCTTTGTATTTTGGTAGTCCATCCTTTTCACCTTTGAAAGGAGAATAAAACCATGGTTGCATTGGATAAGCGATATTTCTTATCAACTTATGAAGTAATAATTCATCCCTCGTCACACAACTTCCTACATTTGTTTTTTTGAGAAAGAGCACAATTACAGATACTTCTTACCCACCTTTAATTATAATCCCAAAACAATAATTACATTTACAATTCCTTGAATCAATGTGGAGTAAAACCCTTTTCAACAATAATTTGATTTTGGGTCTACCTTAGGTGCAACAATTGGAATATGACTACCATTTATAGTATCTAAAATGTATGGAATTCCATGTAAGCTTTCAAAACCACTAGTGATTTCTTTGATCTTGTCTCTAGTTAATTTAATGATCACTAATGGTTTCAAATGTTTTTAATTGTTGAACAAAATTCTCTCATTATAATTGATGTTATATATCTATAATGCCATAGACCTCTCTACACATTTGCAAAAAATTTCCATTACTTAGTAATGCAAGAGCCATTGCAATTCTAATTTCAACATGGATGTTTTGTCTCGTGTGTGTATATTTTCATTCAAAACTTGAACCTACAACCCTAATCAATGAACAAAATGTATCATAGTTGTTTCTTCATGAATCACGATCTCACATCCCTGTAGCCAACGAGACAAGTGGAAGCCGAAAACCCTAAAAAAGAAAAATTACAAACAAAGGGCACCCTAAACCCTAAACCCAAGTAATTTGCAAGAAACCCACCCGATCTGTAAACAACTACCCTAACTATTACCTTGGCCCAATTCAACACTAATTACATTATTTTCAAAAATGTGGAAATTTTCAAAAATTATTACGTCCAAAATCAAAAAATCTATTGTGAAGGAAAATATTAATAGATATTTAAGAACCCATGTTGTTTTAGTATCAACAAAATGTTGGGTATTAACTCGGGTATGCATTAGGGTATCAGCTATCTTACTCGTAGATTATCAAAGTTCCCATATGACGGATGAAAACAATATTTCTGGTTTATGGTTTGATAATAATTAAGGTTTAAGGTTTTAGGGTTTAGGGTTTTAGAAAACCAACATGATACCATAGTGGATATTTAAGAACCTGTGTTGTTCTAGTATCAACAAAATGTTGGGTATTAACTCGGGTATGCAATCTCCAATTGGTGTTGTTTTTTGTAAGACAAGATTTGGATCAAACAAAAGGACTAAAAAATAATATGACTTTTATTTGGAAATTTTCAATGAGAAGTACATAATATTATCAAAACATAATGAACTATCTTCTATAACATTTGACAAAATTTATGGACATCTTTTATTTTGGTTTGATGCTCACATTTATAACCTTTGGGAATACATTTTGGTAAAAAACAAAGGTTTTTCAAACTCTTTGTGGGGGGTCAATATTGAACTAGTTGAATTACATTCATGCAAGGTGGTATATTGAACAAATGCAATAAATAACAATGTTATATCATGAGCCTATGAGTGTGAACCTATGAACATGAATAGGTGACTAAGATAAATCTTTGTGAAAATCTTTTGATGAAGTGGAAATGAATGAATATAATATTGATGAATTTTT
>Ga0209208_10009821_pt1 | contig 12536 bp, 6 predicted proteins | sample S1TSphfallax_3_FD_187694 | JGI IMG/M metagenome (GOLD analysis project Ga0209208, IMG submission 187694) | Host-associated microbial communities from peat moss isolated from Minnesota, USA - S1T2_Fd - Sphagnum fallax MG (SPAdes) (version 2) | ecosystem: Host-associated > Plants > Peat moss >...
AAGGTTAGCTAGCCCACAATTTTGGCAATATTTATTTACAAAGCCTCCTAAGTTATTTTGCCCTTACTTGTGGAATACCCTTGTTATTGAGAATATTTCTTAAAAGTTTGGGTTCCTTAACCTTTGCTAAGGCTAACTAGCTTGGGCTTTTGGAATATTATTTCCAAAAGTCCAATCTACCCCATGGTAGTGGAATACCTCCAGCTTTTCATGGATATCCTTTCTTTCATTTTAATCCAAGTTCTATCTCTAGAGTTTAAAAACCTAAGTTTTTTGGTTCATATCCTTTTCAAAAGCCTAGGCTATCTTGCCCCTAGTCTTGGATTACCCATGAAGAATATTACTTAAAAGGTTGGATATTTAACCTTGGCCAAGGTTAGGTAGCTTTGCCTTTTAAGAATATTCTTTTTAAAAATCTAAGTTATCTTAATTTAAAATGTTCCATAATATATCCTTTCACAAATATCTTTCATTATAATGAAAGTTTTATGTGGTTCAATCAAAAGCTTAAACTTTTTATCCATGGCCAAGGTTAAATTGCCCAAGCTTTAAACCTTGGCCATGATTAAATAACCCATGTTCTTTCATCTTCGCCAAGGTTAGGTAGTATGGTTATTGAACCCTAATTAAGGTTAGCTAGCCCAAACTATTGGAACTTTTGCAAGGTTAGCTAGCTCATGTTTCATAAGTACCTTGGCGAAAGTAGCGAGCCCAAGGGTGTAATTAAACTAAAAGGAGTAAGTCAGTACATGGTCATAGAGCTTTGTATTTTGGCTCATGCTCATAGGAAGATGATAGTGCCCCATTCAAAAGTTTAATCCACATGTGTTTGCATGAATTCAAAAGTCTAAGCTATCTTGTCTATGAGTTTGTGATAATGGAATATCTTCATTACGAAGAATATTTTTTACAAGGATTCAATATTTTAAACCATTCTAGGGTCAAATAGCTTGGGTTTTGGGAATACTTTTTTCAATTTATCATGGGTTATCCTGCATGTGATGATGGAATACCTTAGAATATGAATTTTTTTTTGCAAAAGTTCAAGCTTATTAACCTTAGTATAAGAATATTCCAAAACTTGTAGTTTATTTGGACCTTGACCATGAGAATATTCACATGGCCAAGGTTAAATAACTTAGGTTTTTGGGAGCATTCTTATCAAAATCCCATATAGTATTGCCTAAACCTTGGCCATGAGAATATTCACATGTGGCCAGGGTCAAAGTGGTTTTGGGGACATTCTTATCAAAAACCGATGTTATCTTGTTCAACGTTGGCCATGAGAATGTTCACATGGCTTGGGTTAGATATCTTAGGCTTTTGGGACCATTCTTACCAAAATCCCATGTTATCTTGCCTAGACCTTGGCCAAGAGAATATACTTTTAGATAATTGGCCAAGAGAATATACTTTTAGATAATTGAGTTATGACAATGGTTTTAGTACTTCAACAATATGTTTTTGTGAACACACTTGAAAGCTTCAATTAAAATATTATATGAAAGGATAAAATTCTTCAAATATATTCTTTTGATTGCACATTTTTGTCATTCAATCACATAATCAAAATTGCATAATGTTGAAAACTATTGTTTCACAACAATAAAAATAATGAGCTAAAACTATTTTTTTAAATGATAACCATAGCCTTTATGCAAAGATGCCACATCGAGATTGAAGAACATGTTTTCAACGGTGTGATAGAGTGGAATTTCAAGTCTTTTGGAACAAATAGATGTTTGGAGGGATTTGGTAGTTAACAATGTGGCATATCCAACCAAAGTAAAATGATCATATGTAATATGGGGGCTATCTATGATGAAAGTGTTGAGGTGATTGCGTTTTCCATAAGTCATTTTTGTTATTGCCTTTTAAAAATGATGTGACAAATATTTTACAAATACTCAATAACATATCATACCAAATCCATTTCAACTTTAACCTTGACAAAAAAAAAATCAAAATTTAAAACATCCAATATATCATGATTTGATAACAAATGAAATTAGATAGTACCTCCAATTGCTTGCACATTCTTTCATGGTGTGAAACCATGAAAAATTGTTTTGGCCATTCCATTTTCTACTCCAAGGATGGGTGTAGTGAGCTTGTTCATTTTTTAAAGAATTTGTTACCAAACTTGTAGGAAGAATGTGTCCTAGCCTTAGATAAACAACCAATTGGTACTAGCCATCCAATATAATAAGCATTCAAATTTGTATACAAGTTTTAAGTTTTAGAATAGTATTATATCATATATTCCTTGTCATTGTCCTCCTTACACTTGTTTTGACATGTTGCCAAAATCCATGAAATGTAAGTGGTCTTGTTAAAAAAATGCCAAAAAATGGAATATTTTGACAAGCCCCATTTACTTTTCCATTCCCTATGAGTTTAAAAGTACTACTAGCAAATGAAAATTTAGAAAAAAATGTATTTAAAAGTCATCAAATCAAAATCATGAACACTTCTAAAAATGTATATTATGAATTAAAATTCATGAAACCTACAAGGATAGCATAGTAAATTAGAGTCCCTTCAATGAAACATGATTTGCAATTGCCACATTTTTAAAAAACAAATGATAAATGAAACATCTCATGATGTTGATTCCCATGCATCATTTTACACAATGCTCATTTTAATAAGTTCTTGTACCTCAATATCATATATGCACAATTTGTTGATTTCTTTCCACAAATTGAATTTCACCACTTTAAAATATGCCTCCCATATGGAGAAGTTTCCACCATGTTCAAAGGAAGGAATTTTACCACATTCATGAACAATTGTTGTTGTGGTTATGCAATTTGGAACACATCACATGGAAACACATTGAAAAGTAACAATCTCAAAAACTCAAACTTTGGTTTGTCTTTTGATAACAAAGTTTGTATAGACTTCAAGTTTTGAATAAAGTTTTTCTCACATGTAAATATTGCACCATTCTCTTGCACAAACATTTTCACATCAAAATCATGCATTCTAATTGATAGGTTATGAATGTATAAAATAACAACAAAATGAGTCTTTTGTTGTAGCTTGCATGAAATATTCAATGCCTAATAACAACACAAAATTGGTATTTAAGTCAACAATAATTTAAAAGATATTGCTTCTAACAATTGAAATTGAACTAGATGCAAGTTTTGTATGCAAATGTCAAATATGGTCTTCTTTGTATTCAAAGTACTTCCACAAATGAACTAGTTTAATATAACTTAATATTCACCCATGGCTCATTTAACAATTGGACAAATGCTTGAGTCCAAACATGTCTTGTAGGCCCTCCAACTTTTTATCACCTTTTCTCTTTCTTGATCTTCTTAATTAGCTCTCACTTGCCATAGATATTGCCAAGTGATGAATGGTCAAGCTTTTTTTTTCTTCACCAAAAGATAAAACCTTCTAATAGTGTCCAATGCTTTTCCAATTTTAATTTTCATATGGGTAATAAATTATGTTTTTTTCAATATATAAACTTCAAATTTTAGTTGAGGGTCAATTTTATGTACAAATTTAAGACTAGTTTGGCATATAAACATTTGACATATCATGTTAATGTACTTGTAATTTGCAAATATATAAATTAATGTTTTGTTCATTTACTTGAATTCTATGATTTATTTAATGGATTACCTCTTTTTCCATGTGTGGAGAAAATAAAAATGCCTTGTAATAACTTGGCACATTAATAAATTTTGAAGTTGCATAATATGTATGCATTTTACGAAGACTCTTCCTTTTGGATTGCTACAAGTAGTTTTTCATATGTTTGAATTGGAAATTACTCTTCTTCTTCATGCCATTTTGTAAATTCTTCCACCATATTTTAAATCAAAATAAAATGCCAAACTTAAAATCAAACAAAATTGTACACATGTCCCTTCATGAAAGCAACAAAAATGAAATCAACCTTCAACAAAATTGAACACCATCGCATATAAATTATGGACCCAAAAATTCAATTGATGGGCTTTAAGTGCATAAATTGTCAAATTATTTCAATCAAGACTATTTATTAACACAAATTTGAAACATAATGTAAATACCTATCACCACCTCTAGTGTGAAAGAACGTGTCAAAATAGGCTTGGTTCAAATGTCATCAAGAATGGCACTAGCCAACAATGTAGGAGTTTGTACTTGTTCTTTTAAAAGGTTTTTTAGGAGGTCCCACTTGAGTCAAATCACAATCAAACAAATCAACAATGACAAATGACCCAAGGGCTCTAGGTCCTTTTATGGTTATTTTGACTTTTCCATACAAAGGAATTTTTGAATGAAATATTTGGCAACATGTTACACTTTTGTAATATGTATCGTCAAATACACACACACCTGTGCATTAGGCACGGGGTTCAAAATGGTATATATAAATGTAATTGGCCCAATACATCATGAACATGTTTTTGTTAATCTTTATGGAATACTTATGAATTTTTTAAACGTGTGCAAATTCTTCATTTTGTTTTGAAGAATGGTCATAATTCCAAAATATACCAAATTATGTTTAATTATTTTAGGCTTTAATTTCTTGTATCATAAGTTATAAATTTTTTTTGCATGCCATGTACATTACACCTTGTTTGCATGTGGTAAAGGACTTTTGAAATTCTAATATTTTTGGATGATGTTTATAATAATTCAAAGATTGTTGTAAATTTTTTAAATAAGTTAGATTTTGGAATTATTTAGGAGGTTTAGGTTGAAGTTATAAGAATTATTTTTAAAAATTTATTCATTAAGAGAAGTCTTTATTTTTTTTCAAATTTTTGATTTCAAATCTTTGGCAAAATTATTGTTGTTTGCAATTTCCCTTGAATTTGTACTATTTTTTCCAAACTTTCCCCCAAAAAATCACCAATTTGCAAAACTTCACCACCAAAAAAGAGAAAATAAAAAATAAGGTTGGTTAGGGGAGGGGTTTAATCCAACTATCTAATGGCAACTTTTAACCAAATCATGTTTTTTTTCTTTTACAAAAAAAAGAAGGTAAATATATATATTTACATCTTTAAAAAAAAAAACATTAAAGGTATGTTGCAATATGTTTTTCAAAGTTGTGTAATTAATCATTTGTATTAATGTGTGATTAATGTTCCTAAAAAAATGTAGTGTTGAAAATTAAATGACTATATTGACTACTTAATATTTTTGTTCTTTTGGCCAATGTTTGCCAATTTAAGGGGGCACAACATCAAGAAAAGATTTTTTTGGAAAAAACATCAAGTTTCTTCAACTTAAAAATATATATATCATCAAATTTTTACAATAGGTTATAATAAATAGCCATAATATTGAAAGGTTTACACAAGTTTTTAGCTTCATAACTTGTCTATAGCCAAATGTGGTTAAATATTCTTATGGATGATTTACATTTCAACAACATTGCAAAAATGAGAAAAAAATGATTGTACCTAATCATATTGGGGAAAATAAAAGCTTGCAGTTCCTTTAAAAATGGACATAAATTTTACATAACAAAAATAACATTGTTAAAAAATGTTGTCACATTGAGTCTCCATTAAATTTTTATAAAGATTGTAGACCAATTTAAATGAAAAGAGATTTGTAGATTTTTTAATTTATTGATAACATTTTACTTTAAATTATTTTTAAAAAATTGATTATTTATAAATTATCATTATTAAAAATACATTATTCAATAAGCTTCAAGATCATGTTTTCATTTATAGCATTTGAAAAAAATTGGAAAAAAAAACATATGTTAAAATTGGAATTTTAAAAATGGTTTCATGTTGAACATATTAAAGTTTTGAAGTGATTTGGTGGTTAAGATCTTGGTGCATCTCCAATGTAATATACAAACATGTACATATTGTGGTGGGGAATGGCCCCAAAACCCAAATTTAAAAAAATGAAAAATTGATCTAAATAAGGGAATCTGTAATACCTTCATCTAACGTTTTAATATATAATTAATACCCATGAAAGATATGAAATTATATGCAATACTTGTATTAGTGCCTGTTAACCTTTAATTATGATATACCTTAAACCTTGCAATACCTGCATGCGAGACTAATTAAATGCCACAAGAAAAAAGATGGGTAGGCATTACTCGCATATTGACCTAGTAATTATTGCATAATTGCCTTGCAATATTCACACTGTATAGGGTGGTAGATCAGTTGTACATGATGCAAGTATGCAATATCCACCTTTATATGACATTTCAGTGAAATATTCTTGTTTGGGAGTTTTATAAAATATGTGTTACATAGCCTTAGCAATGTAACTTTAACTTTCAAACCCTATATGTTCATTAATACAAAATCAATGCATTAACACATAAATAATCTATTCTTTGACACAATTGTAATATCATGCACATTTTAATAATGGAAAATTAAAATGGGGGATAAATACAAACAATTTTGTGTTGTTCTTTTTCCATTCATGGACCTTTTCCTTACGGATATTTTCATGTTCTAACATCATTTCATGTCAATCCTTCATCTCATGCACTGAATTGCGAAGTCCATCATTGATGCAATGAAATACCATGTCGGAATGCATGATTTCATTTGCGTTGGAAAGGTGAATACTTCGTACATTTGTTGCAATAACACACAACAATGATGTGGTGTGGTCTATGAGTTGAACCCCACCTTCTTTGACTTTGTTGATTTCTTGTAGTATGGCACCCATTCAAACAAGCATTTTTTTCATGGGGGTGGATGAACTTGAAGGTTGGTTTTGATCCTTCTCTTTTTCCACATTGGGGGAGGTATCATCCAATGTCATAGGCCCACACATATCAACAACCCATGGTTTTTCAAAGTGGTTTTCATCGGCCTCTTCATCATCATATTCATTGTTATAAATGTGCAAATAGGTAGGGTTTGCAAACATAGCAATAAAACCTCCATGATCAAATCCATACCATGTACCACAATATTGAATGATATTTTTTTTAGTGAGATCAGTACATGTAAGAAGAACAACAACTTGATGTTTGCACAAATTTCCATGCAACACCCATTCACATGTGCAACAAACATACTTTGTGAAAGGAAATGCGACCTTGTATGTCATATTCGGATGTTGTTGGTTTCGTACCATCCATGCATGGCTGGTTTTGTTTGAATCATCTATCCCATGGGTGACATGGGTGTGAGGGATCAATGTGGCCTTCTCAATGTTCGTTTTCACAATGTGTTCCACAACCTTATTTTTTTATAAATTCACGTTTCTTCATTTCAATTGTGTGCATGTAATGTCTTGCAACTATTATTGTGAGTTTCCGCACTAACCAATCAATCTGCTAACCTCAAAGCCCTTTTGTTTCTAAAGAGAACCAATGTTTGAATGCCCCACCACAAGATTCAATTGATGTTTGTGTGTCCATGGATAATTTTGGAATAGTCATAACATTATGAACTTTTAAAAGCTTACCCAAAAACATGTAACAATCCATAATTAATGAATATGAACTCCATGCACCTTCATATAATGATATTTAATGAGTAAAAGACTCAATGGTAATATGATGTAATAAAATTGATACCAAGGAGGACATTTTGAAAGGGTTTTGGTGACCAAATTTTTTAATGTACTTTGAATTATTGTTTTTTATTTTATTAAGTCCTTTAGAATGAAAGTAATAGTTTAGAAGTTCATTTTTCAAATTTAAGTTCTCCATAAGGTAAACTAAAGGTTGCGATTTTTTTAATAATAAATTTCAAATGATAACTTGGAAAATGACTTGTGTGATTCAAGGTATTTTGCTTTCACATTACCTTCATAGTGTTAATTTATGCAATTATGGACTTCCATATGTGCTTAAAAGTGTTACACCTTAATGTGTTTTCATCCCAATAAGTAAATGTTTTGTTAATTATTAAAATGGCATTACTGAAAAATGTATCTACTCTCTTAGTTAATTTGTGGAATAGAAATTAAGTAAAAATTTAACTAGTAAGATATATAGATTTTGCCAAAAAATGAAGTTTAGCCAAGAAGAAATATAAGTTTAGTTAAGACATACAAGTTTAACCAAGAAGAAATGGAAGTTTAGCCAATAATATATGTAGGTTTTGCCAAGGGATAGAAGTTTAACCAAGAAGAAATATAAGTTTAGCCAAAAAATATAAGTTTAACCAAAAAAACATACAGGTTTAACCAAGGAATATAAATTTAGCCAAGAAGAAATATAGGTTTTTCTAAGAGAGAAATATTTAGCTAATAATATATAGGTTTAGCCAAGAAATAGAAGTTTAGTTAGTAAGATATATAGGTTTAACCAAAAGATAGAAATTTAGCTAGTAAGATATATAGGTTTAGTCAACAGATAAAAGTTTAGCCAATAAGATATACAAGTTTTGCCAAGAGATAAAAGTTTAGCCAAGAAGAAATATAGGTTTAACCAAGAGATAGAAGTTTAGCCAAGGTAAATAAGGGATTAATTGTTAATTCGGAAGTAGGGCTAAGATTTAGGTCAGTAAGGTAACTAGGTGGGTAGGTAGTATGGAGGTCAAGGTTGGGAAAAAATTGGCAACAAAAATAAAATGGTCAAAGGTTAGTAGCCAAAAACAATTGAATGTGGTAGAATGTTGGTTAAGGTGAAAAGGTGAATGAAAAAAAAGGCGAATCATGTAGCCCATCCTATGGATAGAATGCCCAATTGGTCTAATCATGGGTGTTGGTTCACTCTGGTCGTAGGTGGGTAGATAATTTGGGATGATCCTACTGTATTTTGGGTTTAATTTTTAGGGTCAAGCTTCTTTTATTCATTCATCCCAAATGTCACTTGTTGCCTAATACTTTGAATGCACTTAATTATATATTATACAAACTTGAAACATATGACAAACAACATGGGATAAAGATTTTAATTGTATCTTAATTGCAACTTAATTATAATTACTTCTTAATAATTAAATGTTATATTAATATAGTCTACCTACTAGCTCTATTAAATATTATAGGTAATGATAATAAATAAATAAATAAATATAATGTAACTGATTGATATTAATAATAAATATAATAATAAATACTAATTATTATTATTATTATTATTGTAGCTAATAGGGTAGGGTAAGCTAACTAGAATAGTTTGTTAACATTAATTGTACTAGCTTAAACTAGGTTTATGCATATATAATAATATATTATTATATTATGCTATATATATACATATTAGCATATACCTTTAGTACTTATATTAGTCTAAGTTAAATATAGGAAAATTTTAAATTCACACCTTTTCTTTGCGTGTCCAATTATGTGCAAATTAAATTTGAGTGTGTCTGCCCCACCCCCCCGATGTTCATTTGAATTAGGAATTTATATTATACAATTTTTTCCAAATATATCATAATTTTATTAATAATTTTTCATCTGGACATCAGGGGGGTGGGGTAGACACTCAAATTTAATCTGCATATAATCGGACGCACGAAGAAACGCGCGAAGAACGGGTGTGAATTTAACCAAAAAAGGTGTGAATTAAAAATTTTCCTAAATATATTAGCTTAAGCAATTATTTTTATGACAAATATTCATTTTGCACACCATTAATTGCATGTTAGTTGCACACAACTATATAGCCCGAAGATTATATAGTGCCAATTTTGTAATTGTAAGCATGACCAATCTAATTGTAAACAAAAATCAATTACACACATGTTGCAAATTATTAGTTGCATATAATAAAATTTCTACTAATGTGATCTTTAATTATCTACCAACATCAACTCTATTTGTAATTAACTGCAACTTTTCATCATCAACACAAAATCAACAAAAGACAAATGAAACTACAATATCTTATATCAAATTTCCCAATTCACATCTTGGGGATGATTGCCATACGGTAAATCATGATTTTTAATTATTGACTAGGTTTTTAAAACAAATTTACAAAAGTTCTTACAACTATAAATCTAGATGCAAATTGCCTTCACATTTACATTCAATACAAATACGTATTGTTCCTTCAAGTATTGATTATTGCAATTTAAATTTTATAAGTAATTTTATAGTTTATAACAATTCCTTCCTAAAAGCTTTCAAAACTTGCATCAAGAATTTGAAAAATAGAAACATACATCTCTCTTCAATCTTTCCAAAATTGTTTTCTAGAAAGGCCTAATCACAAACAAGGGGTGAGAATAGATGTTCCATAAATTCCCATTGAAACCCTAATTTAAAATAGTAACTCACTAAATAGTAACTAAATTATTCATGTTTGTGTAGAAACTATCCTTTTATCCCATCAACAATATGTTAATGTAGGCTAGGCTTAAATATTCCTAGGCAAGTTATGCTAAGGTAGGTATTTATTTCTTATTTGCTTATTATTTTACCTAGGTTTTTGCGCCATAAACCATGAAATTTGTTCGTTACATCCTACGATTATGTACCATAAACTATGAAACACCATTCTTAAAAAGTTGTGATCATGAAATATATTTATTACACCATGCATTTTTGTACCGTGAACCATAGAAAAATGACTTTCAAAAGGTGTAACCCTGAAATTGTAATGCTAAATCTTTAAATTGTAAAAGCAAAACAGGTGAAAAGTATTCCATAGTTTGGCTATAACAAAACAACCATTACATGATAAAATGGGCAGAAATTATTATCAACTACATAAAAACCTAGTCTACATACTTTTTATTGTCCTTTGGGCAACCTTTCAAGATTAAAGCTAGTTCAAAAAATATTTTTTTTGTGTGCCAAAAGTCTCAAATATTTAATTTTTGACTATTGTTTTGTTATTTTCCACCTTGGAATTTTGTTTGTGCAAATGATGTTAATCAACTCATCATTTACTTGGATGTTATAGTTTTGGTGGTAACATGACACCATGAAAGTTTTTACATATACCTCTAGAAAATGTCAGATGTAATTATGAAACATGTCACTATTATCCATTACAAATGTAACTTGTAGTCATGAAATATGACAATTGCAACCACCAAAAGTTATAAAATTGCATATGTAACCACAAAAAATGCACCATCCAATTTGTAACTTTGAAATTTTACATCATGATGATAGTTGTTTAAATGACAAAAGTGTACAATACATAATACAATGGGCAAATAGTGTCATTCTATTATTGAGTCAAATCCTATGATTTTCATGTCATATCATTGATTTAAATACCTTTGTTACCTTGAAAACAAATATTGTAACTATGAAATTTGCTTGTTACACCATATGATTCTACACCATGAACAATGAAAAATCGTACTTCATGAATAATGTTTGTCACCATGCATTTCTATGCCATGAACCATGAAAAAGAGACTTTCAAGAGTGTAACCGTGCAATTTTAAATCTTAAATCATGAATATTGTAATGCTAACTCTTTACCTTGAAAAAGTAAAATGCGCAAAAAGTACTCCATAGTTTGGCACGGGACAAGCATCAAACATGCTGAAGATAAAAATGTACTATGATTTGCTTTTTGTCTTTTGGTTGCTTGAAGGGTTTTTACTTGTTTCACAAGCGGTGTTGAAAAGTAGTGCCTTGGCACCTTTAACACTAATTATATTATTTGTGAAAATGATGAAAATTTGAAACTCCCTTTTTCCAAAGAACAAAATTTTTGTGAAAGAAAATAAAAAAATCTTTTTGAAATATTCAAGGATATTCAAATTTGGACATTTTGCATGTTACCTGTTTTTGGACTGAGTGTTTTGTGCCTGCCCCTACACCAAGGGTTCTCTAAATTGGCACAAAATGCACCTCAAGAATCCTTTATATCCATAGTTGGTGTTATATACAAGTTAAGAAAAGTCAGTTTGAGGTGCCTACTTAAGGATCTTTGCCTTGTTTCACGTGTCCCTTATGGCTTGTGCTTTATGCCTGGGAAGCTTACTGTTACTCAGGGGATTGCATTTTGGACACTTTGAGCTGCTTAAAAGTCCTTGGCTCCAAGGTCTAATGCCCTTACAACAAAGGGCCTTTACCCTAAAAATATGGCAAAAACCCCATATAATGCAGTGTGAAGCTGCATAATATAGTGCATTTAGGACCCAATCCAACCGTCCTTTTTGCATGTGGGTGGGCATGAATGTTAGTACCTAAGAAGGGAGGGCATCTTACATTTCATGGTGGGCTTTTAGCCTTTGAAAGGGTCTGCCCTTTGATTTCCTGGTTGTTAAATGTTGTAAATTTTTTTGGGCATGTCTTTATGTGTAGTAAGGACCTTGGGCAGATTTTATTAGATTTTGGCGATTGCACTTGGTTATCACCTTGGGTGGACGCCTTATTGGGTGGACGCCTTATTTTGGTAATGCCACCGACCAAGATGCTAACCTAGTGCTAAAAGTGTGGCTGCTGATTTGCACATGGAATAATGTTTTTCTTTCTTATGTCAAATGCACATTGCAATAAACGATACTACTTTTATCGATATTCATGTAATATATGGTGACAATTACGATTACTATGTGGGAATGGTATAAATATTTGGGCATTTGATATTATAGTCACTTTCAATATTTTGTCACTTCAATTTACAATCAAATTTCATGCGATGTTCACAT
>Ga0209208_10009822_pt1 | contig 12535 bp, 11 predicted proteins | sample S1TSphfallax_3_FD_187694 | JGI IMG/M metagenome (GOLD analysis project Ga0209208, IMG submission 187694) | Host-associated microbial communities from peat moss isolated from Minnesota, USA - S1T2_Fd - Sphagnum fallax MG (SPAdes) (version 2) | ecosystem: Host-associated > Plants > Peat moss >...
AAGTCTGAGATATATATATATATATATATATACATATTAGTGGTGAAACCTATCCCATGCCGATCTAGCCCGATGCCATGTTGAGCACAAATGCTTAGTTTAGTTACCACTTGAATGGCAGATACTTCAAGACCTTAAATTACAGAAAATTCCACTAATCACATGTTGTGTCCAACTTTTTAAGACCTTAAAGTAAAGAAAATGCCGCAGACTTTTTAAAGTATAGAATGTGTGTGTGTAGTGTGTACTCATTCTAATTCTGTACAAGGTCTTGGAGAAAGCAAAAAAGCTTAGCTAGAGATCCTTTTGGGATAGTCTGGCTGGCTTTCATAAGAACCTTGGAAGTTGCACAATAAAAGATAATCAATTTTTAAGCAAAACTTACAAATGGCAACCACTTGTTCCAAGTTGTGAGATACACAACTTGTGGCCCAAAAAACTTCACCTTGAACATGCTTCACCATACGCAGGTGCAGCACAATTACCAATGCGGTATGTGGCTTAAGATCTAGTGGTGCAGCCTCGATATTGCTCCAGAGTTTGTGATCTCAAAATGCAGGATCAGGAGTGGGGCTTTTGTTTGCTTCCTTTTAAACAAAAATATGTGAACACGCTGAGAGAAACAATTGCCAAATGGCTACATTGTCATCAATACTCCATCAGACCGTGACGACACCATGCAAGGTCAATGGTGACTAATAGGTATCTTCATCTTCATTCGATACAAATTCATACAATATGATGCAATTGGGTTCAATGTTTCTTGGCTTCAAAGCCATGATTTTTGGCCCAGTTCAACTTTTTGTTAATAATTTTGTGCCTAGAGTTCTGAGACTGTTGAAAGTTGAAAGTTGAAACCTTCCATCCAGCCTTTTACATAGGCTGTCCTTTTCTCCAGGTCCCGGTGAGTCTATGGGCATTTAAGAAATGTAGCTCTAGTCTGCTGCACTTTTTCATCAGGTATATCAAGGCTGCAGCAGCTATGGAGGTTTCATATGATTGAAACTCAGTTGCGGCCTGCATGTGATTTGTAGTCAGCTCCTTACGATTGTATCCCTAGGCAGCCCACAGGGTTCACAAAGACTGAGTCCCCTTTCTTCCATGTCTTCTTCCAAGATGCTTTTTCTTCCATATCCTTTCCACTTACAATTTGCTGACATCTTTTTTTCCCACCCCCCCTACCCAAAAGCTTGTTAGAAAACTTCATTTTTGCATGGTTCTACAGTACACACACAAATGCACGTTGTTCATTTATGGGTTTTTGGTTGGATGTGTAAGGAATCTGGAAAGTGATTGCTCTTCAACATGTTATGAACCCTAGGAAAGACATAGAGTCTAGAAGTACAAAAGCATCCTTGGTTGGTATAGTTTTTTTCTTTTTGGTCAGTATTGGTTTTCATGTATTCTTGGTTCTTGCCATTGAAAAATGGGCATTGCTGTCAAGTAGTTAATACATTCATAGTGACAATATGATTCATGAATGATTTAGAAAATAATTGTTCTCGTACTCAAAGTAAGTGTTCAAGGCGTTGAAAAATTATAGCAACTTATCTTTGCATTGAAAGTCTTACAACAGTTTCAAGTTGAACATATGTATAATGGTAACTTGTTATGATGTAGATGTTGTTAGCTTAAATTTTTTTTTGTGAAAATCTTACATAAAATTACTGACAAAAGAATTCACATTTTAGTTTAATCGTAACTACTATCCTTGTGTCCAAATGATTTTACAAGGTTTTATTTATATTATAAAATACATATGATTACAATTTGTTAACGATTTTCAATTTTGAATTAATGATGAGTCTTTTGAGTTCATATGTTGAAAGAGCAGTTACTTTTCAGATACTTTACACTTTAAATCAAAACCTATAATAAACATTGTTACAACAAATTTGTTATAGATGGGCACATTTGGAAACGTTCATAACATCAAAGGCGACATCAACTAGGTGTGCATTGTACAACTATCTCATAACAAATTTGTTATAGATGGGCACATTTGGAAACATTCACAACATCAAAGGAGACATCAACTAGGTGCGCATTGTACAACTATCTCGTAACAAATTTGTTATAGATGAGCACATTTGGAAACGTTCACAACATCAAAGGAGACATCAACTAGGTGCGCATTGTACAACTATCTCGTAACAAATTTATTTCAACCATATTTTTGTAACTTTATTTAGGTGTATAACATATATATTCAATATTTTATATTCATTTCAATTATTATGGTATGTATGTTGGTCTAAAACTTTTATTATAAGCTTGAAATTTTTGTAACAAAATATATGCTACATTGTAACGTGTCATGCAAAAAATCATCTATCATTATATGTTCAATGTAAGTTTCATGAAAAGATCGTGACAAAAAAACTTCAATTTTTCAAGGTGTTAAATAAAAACACCCAACCAAAAAAGGGGGACGATAGTAATATTAACCAAGAGGCATTGAAGTGAAACCAACCATGGCAAAGGTTCCATGCAACGAACATGACTTGAAAACATTATAAAGATTGAAAAGTGTGCAATCTCGTTTTTTTCTATTGTTTTGTTGTTGAATTTGTCCATGTATTTTTGTCCATTTGGTAAATTTGATAGTTGCAAGGAAGGCAATGTGCATTGTGCTACCTAAGGATTACCTTTTTGTTTGGCTTTTGTTATTGTTATTTGAATATGCAAGTTTTGATTATGGTAGTGATTGATTTTTTAGAAGATTGGTTATCTTTGACACTCTCACATGAGATCATTTTCATCTTTTTAAGGTTGTATTGTAAGCCCAATGCCAACGAAAGCTGGATGGTTATGCATTCCAACCAAAACCCAATTTTGAATACGATTGTTCACTTCCACCATACCATTTATACTAAAGCTTTGAGTAGAGTGTAAATTGTAACATCTCATCTAATGCTAACATCTCTAACAATGTTTTATATGCATAGTAACATTTCATAGGTGTAATTATTTCCTTCATGAATATTTGTTTGCATGTTAAAAAATTCAATTTAAGACTATTTTGGCACTAGTCCATGTTAAGAGATTAAAATAACATGTATAGTAATAAACATAGACTCCAGCTTAAACATGTGAAATTTTTGACAAATGTCAAATTATGTTAGTATGTGCACCACAAGATTTTCTATAATAGTAGCAAGTTTGCCCTACTATATAAATATTATCATTTAAAAGCGTTACCATTAACAACTTAAAAGTTAATACCATGCATGAAAAAATATTCAAAAAACATTCTTAGCTTTGGAATTAGATCATGTCTTTTCAATATCTCCCACACCTTCATTACATCCTACTGACTAGGGCTTTCTAATAATATCAAGAATGCACCAAAAAAACTCTCCCATAAATTTTTTATTTAACATTTAATAACTTCTCCACCGTAGGCCAAAACATTATAAAACCGAGTTGATGCACCCTATCCATTGAAGGCTTTCCAATAGTACCAAGAGCATGGCAAGAAGCACCGTTGTTTGGGAGATCTCAATGTCACAAACAAAATAAAACAACCTCTACCTTCTTTAGATTAGATAGATAATGTAGCCTGTGTGGTTGGCACAAAATGTGAACTTGTTCAGCAACTAATTTTTCTATCCAAAACCATTTAAAAATTTTAATTGAATTTTCAATAACAAAAACTACTCTATATTCAATCTCTCTCACATCTTGGGTCTAAAAAATTTCAGATCGCCTTCATGAAATCCTACCAAGAACTTTCCAATGATATCAAGAGCATGCTTAATTACCCCTTTGTTTTTTTAGTTTTGATATAAACGCACTTTCATTGCAAATTTTGTTCAATATTCAAATAACTTCTCTGTGAATCAAAACATTATGGAAACTGACTTTAATCAGTGCACTCCCCTACTCATCATCAAGGGTTTTCCAACAGTACCAAGAGTGCAGCAAAAGGCAGTGTGCTTGTGAAATCTCTCCATGATAAACAAAACAAAACAAAACAAAACAAACAAGCAACCATTCTTGATAGACAGATTTAAAACCAGGAACCAACAACAGTTTTTAACAAAATCAAATGCCAATTCAAGACTTGTAACATAGTGGCACGCACCCATTTTAGACCAAAAACCGTCAGCAAATGCTCTGAAAATTTGCAAAGACTTAATCCACACACAAGTATTTCAGCTTGATTTGAAGGTCGTTTAAAATAATAAAATGGGTGACAGCCTCTACTTGAGTAAATTATTTTTGGACTCAATAATATCTTCTTTCCTTCCCATAAGCCCCAGGCAAAATGTATATAAGCTTGCAATAATCCAGATCTACCCAATTCAAGAACCATCTTAAAAACCCATAAACTGCGGGACATGTTCTCAGATTGGCAAGTAAAAGTGTTCCTTGAGCACACAAAGCAGTAACTAGAAGCAATGGATGGGATGATAACACTTCACCTTTGAGTACTATATGGAAGTTTAACTTGGAAGTACCACACGACCCTTTCCAGTACCATTCTCAATGCCAGCCCACCTATTAGACTTGTATCTTGAACCCAGACAACTGCAGGAAAAGCTTAGACTCCAATTGTACAAGAAGACAATTGGAGACAATGTCCAAAGATGTTGAAGACAATCGCACCCAAAGAGCCAATGTCCACTGCAGATGTATGCAAAAGATTGCTGCAAGAGCAGCTGTCACTGCTGACATAGAACACATATCTACAACACAGATGCTGGCTGTTCACATCTGCAATGAGAACACCATCTATACAAAGCTTCTCAGATTTGAACTTCCTAATCACCCTGTATTGGAACAAAAATTTAGCAAGCTTTCACCATTAGATGGCTTACATGTATCTATCTACATACAAATTGCAAGCTTGGGTGATGTACCTTCTTAGGTAACTTCATACTTGCAACCTGAACAGAACCATATGGTGCCCTTCCAAACCAGTCAGAAATTCTCACTGCACTCCCATTCTTTGTGTGACCATAATAACTTTGCAGTGCAGGCAATCCATCACCCACAAAAACCTTGGCGTTTCCCCAGTATACAAATTGCAGCTCCACGATTAATGATCTCAGACTAGGAGTAGACCCTGCAAATTTCTAACTGAATATCAGCAGCTAAGTCATTTACAACCTCCTCAATCATCTGACTCAAAAGTGTGCTTCCAATTTCTAAAGCTATGTCTCCAATTTCCTCCTCATAGTAGCTCCACCGATATAATCCACAAGCCATGTCTCTATCTATCAAGCTATCTATGGCATTTGAGGCCAGCTCCCTCCACTTGCAAATTGTTCCATACACTTTGTCCACTAGTTTGCATCCACCTGGCCCAAGTGCAAAATCTGAAACCACTGGAATGCTGTTCACCCATGGCTTCAACTCTCCACAAGAGTCAATTTCTGCAACCAAAGCTTCATTCATGCTGTCAAAGAGAAGCTTGCGGTCACATTGACATAAGGCTCTACATTGGTAATGAGAGCTTGTCCGGGACAAGCTGACACTGGCACCTCCAAGATTTATTTCTTCTGCATAATCACTTTCTAGTCTATCGAAAAGTGTTGGGTCCATAGGTAAGCCAGGTAAAAAGCACTTGAGTGCGCTCTCACCCTCTGACAGAAGTTGTGCAGCTCTAAGAACTCCATGGACAAAGCTCTGTTCCTTTTCTTCGACAAGAAGATGTGCCTTCAATAATCTGCGATGTAGGTCCACATTTTGAAACTTCGAGATTTCTAAGATAGCTTGGCAATTTTTCTCATTCTCCCTGATGCTTTTTATTTCAGCCACGGGAGTGCTGCTGCGCTTACTTTCCTGCAAAGAGTCACATGCTTTTTTGAAGTCATGTGAAGAAGGTTGAATACCCACATGCGCATTGTGAAGCTCAAGCACCTTATCCAGGTGTTGCTCTGCCTCTGCAATCACAAGTATAAGCACACCATGTTTGGTTAAAACTCATGAATGCCATATAGATGGGTTCCAGCACATGCCAAACTGGGCCGAATCAAATGTGTTGCATGGACTAAGAGAAGGACCATAACATGACCTGCAAGGCTTGGTTCAGAAGTGGTGGAAACTTCATCATGCAAAGGGGAGTCCAAGACTGACACAGGGCTTGGTTGCTGACCCTCTTCAACACCTGTTGAAAAATCATCACTCCTCTCCACAAACCAATTCATTAGAATTGGTGACAGGCATCCTTCACCAGTCCCAGGATTTGAGGAACCTAGATCATGCTGCATTTCACCAGACACAGACAACATAAGAAAACCAGTTGGTTCACTTGGCTTCATTAATAAAACAAACTTGTCAATGTACCATGTCTGCAAACGAAGAAAAATGGCAAGTTTAGAAGACTGGTCCCACAAGCCATTCACATTATACCTCTAGCATTTCAGGTGTGCAATCTGCAGAATCCTCAGCTGCAGTAGTACTCCAGGCACCACCAGTCTCAGCATTAAATGTGTCCCCTATATTTGACAAATCATGTGTAGAATCCACTGTGCTGTTACAAGCCTGGTTCTCTGAGACCAACCCCATCAGTGAAAGACTTCTCCTCCACTTTTCAATCTCATTCTGTGCATGTAGATCCTCTAAAACTTTTGCAAACAACTTCAAATTTGATTCTTTATGTGGAAACAAAACACCAACATCACCAGCCAAAGTGTGCACCACTGGACAAGTTTCCTGATTACAGTCAGCTGAAGCACTGTTGTTTGGAAGCGCCCCTTTCTTACGACCATCGGTTTCCCACTCATCACATGGTGCTGTAGTTGCACTTCTATTGATGAAGGGAGCCATATATGAGGCTAGGCCCTTATCAAACATACAGTGACCTGGCCTCTGACCCAGTGTTCCAAGATCCTGGTGATCCAGCTTAAACACATCGAATTTGCAAAATACTCCATTTTCAGCTGTGTGGGATTTTGATGCCATTAGATCTGAGTCCAAGGGAAGCTCAGGAAATACCTCATCAATGCTTCTTGCCCTACTGTGCAACGGAGTGACCCTGCATTCAAACTGCTTACTCTCAAGCTTGACACAGGTTGCTGAGTCAAATATTTCTTCCCTAACCCTTGCTGCATTTTTGTCTGTTGGGCATTCTCTGAAACACCCTCCACTGAATTCCACTGATGTATTTTGAACCACTGCTGCTACTCTTTGATCTCCTGTCCCATTTATTTGATCTAGAATGGTCCTGAACTGATGGATCTCTGGTGTACAACTCTTTGTGCTTAACACCTTTGGATTGACGATGTCCATGATATCAACAATTGATTTTGTAATGCATCTTGGAGGAACAGTATAAGGGACAGATTGTTGCTGAAGAACTGACTGGACTGTTTCGCATCCTTTTGGTACCACCACAGCTTTCTTACAGGCAGATCTGTTTCCATCCCTTCGAACACCAAACAGTTTATTGTAGCTAATCCTTGTCATCTCTGCTAGTTTATGAAACACATTTTCTTCCTGAGTTGCTGATGACAAACACTCAGGCACACGCTGACCTTGTAGACCTCCATGGGACAAGTCCAATCCCACTATGCTCTCTGTTGGGAACACCTGTTGTCCCGGCAAAATCTCTTGCTTGTCTGGTTTCGCAACAGTCCCCCAAAGTGCCCTGACTGCCCGCATTCCACCATTTGAAGATGGTCTCCTGTCACATGGCATGTCAGTAGGACCAGTAATTTGCTTTTGTGCAGGAGCCTGTGACAATGTCAGACCTCGTGGTTGCAGGTCCCTTGTGAGAACCTCTTCCTTTGTGGTTGATTGTGATGCAAATTCACTAGCTGCAAGCACAGGATTTGGCATAGTGGAAGCAAATGCCTCACAGTATCCACAGCCTCCATTCCTACTCACTGCAATGCCAGAAAGCATATGTTTTTGTGAGATGGGAGGTATAGATGGAATTGGAACCTGAGGACTAACAGGTTCAGGTACCTTGTTGAAATCTGGACAGTCTGTTACCATGCTCTCTGGCTTCCCAAAGGAGAAAGACAGCAATGGTCTTGCTTGGTGTTGCACGTTTACCTCATATGTTTTCTGATAGTCAGGATTGGCTGCACAACTGGAAGTTGTGGTGAGCCTCTCTGATGCCCTGGTAGACCATGGATCTGAGTAGTTTCTCACTTCAGATTTGAACTTTTGCATGGAAGCCTCATTGGTCTTGGATGTTGCCAATCCACTAGTTACCTCCAGGTAATTGCCACTTTCGATGTTTACTGCTTTATTTGAGCAAGCTTTGCCAGGAGGTGAGAGACATCGTGCCTGGGTTCCTAGAGCACTATCAAAACATCCCCTACATTCACAGTGATATCTGCAAGACTCAAGAAATGAAACAGAGTCATGATTGTATTGCGATTCATCTATCCCAGCACTACTCAATTCACTCTCTTCTGTTCCATTCCAAATTCTACTCATTGATTGGCCACGGAGTGCTTCGCTGGCTCTCAAATTGGAAAAGGTGGCGCTGCTATAACCACTGCTTCTCACTGTCCTTGCAGTCTCACTAGCGACTAGATGTGAGACTCCTTCACGTCCAGAAGATGTGTCATTCCTATTGTGTGGATGAGGAACAGATGGAACACTTGCTGGTGGTTGCTGGGCATTTGAAGCTTGAGCACAAACACATGATTGCATGTCAGGCTCCAAGATTTTCACAGCAGCTTCCAGAAGATGAGCCGTGCCCTTGTTAGCCAATGGACTCTTTAGGGGAAATGACATTTGGCTATGTGAATTTGAAGAGAGCAAAGAAGGGTCTAGTGGGCAAGGGGGCAAAATGCCATGTGGCACAATTGATTGCTCATCATCCTTCCTTTCCAGCAGAGGCTGTTGTTGCACACTGTCCTGAGGCCTGGGACAATCATGTGGAGCTAGAGACTCCTCTTGACTAAACAACTGAGATTTCTGTCCTGCATCCTTCTCTGGATCTCTTCTCTCCAGCTGATCCACAATCTCCCTTCCAAACCCTGGCAACTTAGCTTTCAGTGCCTTTTTTGAGGTCGTCATGTCACACCTTAGCAACTCCTGAAGCACTGCAGGGGACTTCGATCTCACATCACTTTCTTCTAAGGGAGATATTCTGATATCAATAGAGTCGGTCTCCATCTCCATAGTTCTGGTGTGAGACATTCCATGGGGAAGAGACTCCAAGTCTGTAGGTTGAGCCACCATCCCAGTCACTTTGTTGTTGGCAATAACCATAGATGAAGCGGTTCTCCCAGGCTTGGGCAATGGAGATCCTTCTCTGATTCCAGCTTCGCAAGTCTGATCACAAATTCCAAATTCTTAGCAGATGGCATACACATGGCAAGGAGAGAATAGACATGATCAATGCACATTGATGAAGGTGCAAGAATGACCATTATTGGATCCTCTAATAAAGCATTAGAACGAGTTGCCCTAAGGCACAAACAGCAACTCCACTCCAATCCAAAAGAGTGGAAGGATGAGCAACTTCACCAGGAGACGCAAAGCTGGTGCAGGGTGATCCTCCAGCTTGACACTTCTCCTGGAGATTTTTCTGCTTCCGTCTGTTCCCAGCATAGAATTAATATGAGAAAAACAGAGCAGAAAATTATGAAAGTGAAAGATAGAATTGGGTCTGCAGATTGCCATAAACTGTTGGTATTGCAGATTGCAACTTTGTCCAATTGGTACAGTATACAGCATGGGTACGAAGAAGTGCAGCTAGATGGGGCTTTCTGAAGGAAAGAGGAAACTTCTTTGACATCATCAGGCAGGAGAATCCAATACCATCGTCAGTACATGCCTAGAGCTTCAAATTTCCCAAGTGCTGCATCCCCAATTTACAGTGCTTTTTAGCTACACCTGCACGTCAAGATCAATACCACAAGTCCCTGAAGAAACCAGAGCAAATTTGCGCTCATCTGCAGCAACTTGTGAGCCTTGATGAGACCTATAATCTGACAGGGTAGATGCCTGTCCGTCCGGAAATGTAGTGGACTTGCATGACTTGCATGACTTGCATCGATCAAAACGGATCCTGATGAAACTGCTCCAGGGCAGCGACCTTTTGCAGATGCTAGCGCGGCACAGTTCTGTTGTGACGCACACATGAATGACAGCATGCTGTAGCCATTACACGAGTAAACAACGTACAGGCTGATCAATCTTCTAGATGCCATCAAGGCGAACTTCCAAAGAAAACCTTGTCGTAATCACTTGTCAAGCACGGGATCATCATGATACCATGCCGACGATGATCAGTGCATGACAAAATGGTGTGCATTTGCTGCAAATGATATATACATACCTCTCGAGAGGCGGTGATTGGAAGGAGTTAAGGAGAAGCGCTTGCTCAAAGAATTCCGTTCGAACAGCTGCAAGAACGCGTTCATACAACTGCCAGCTCTCACCACCGGAGGAGCCTGCTGCATGGTGTGGAAATTAGCTACCGAAGTAGAAGTAGACCTGCTGCCCTGATCGACATCTGCCATGATATTCTTCTTCTTCTTCCTCCTCCCGCGACTGGTGCCGCAACGTCACAACAACACAATGCAACAGAATCAGTTTCTTCGCTTTTACGTCGAGATGCTGCTTGGTTTTCAAACGCTTCAATATTCAAAGAAATCCCGCAATGCCTGCAGTTGAGCTGCAAAACCTCCACACGAAACTTATAGTCGCTGCTCATATCCAACAACCAAGCCGAGCCAATTCCAACAACATCAAAGAGAAGAAAGATCGAGATGAGAGATCGATCAGGAAGCAAAGACACACATGGGGAGGTGCAACAGAAGAAGGGACGGGAGAAAGAAGATCAGATCTGTTTTGGCCGGCTTAAATATAGCCAAAAAGAGAGAATAAGAATTAAAAAGAGGTAAAATCATGTGGTTGTTGAGATTTTCAATAGCCATAATTCTACCAAAAATTTAAGAAAAATTGCCAGATTTCTACACATGCTTCATGTAGAGTAGCCAGAAATATAGAAGGATGTTTCAAAATTTTACTTTCATATTTAGCTTGAAGCCAAATCTGATTAAATCTGCCTGTTGATCATCGCCACTTTGGCTATAATACAAAATTGACAAAAATAACACTTGGTGCCGTCACTATTAAGTTCGCCAAGTTCCAGGGGGGTTTTTTTTTTCCCTCAATTTCATGAGATACGTGAACTGGCGATACTCCACAAGAGGACTTAGCCAAAATCTGGCTACAGGTCAGAAAAAAAACAGTAGAATACTGGCAACTTGCAAAAGGAGGTATATAGTCGTCTAAATATGGCGATCTCAACAGTTTGTTTTTCGTAGAAATCTGGCGAATTTGGGAAGGATTTTTCCCCCAGAAAATCGCAGGCCCTCTATTTTTCTTCGGTCGCCAAGTGGCGAGTTTTTTTTTTTGGCGAAAACACTGGCGCCTACACGTCTAGAGAATGCAACAGTAACTGCAGTGGGCATTTATTAAGCAACAGCGTTCGTTGGGTAGATGCCTAGCGCCGGCGTTTTGAGGATCTTGGATACCACGCTAAACAATCAGGGACGACGCGTACCTAACGAGGCGTTCCTCACTGACGGTAACTTTTACTCTAACTTCCCTAATTAATATTCTTTTTCTCTTTCTTTTTCCTAATTAATATATATTAATATATATTAATATTATTGGAATCGAGCCCACCTTGGCTTTGGCCTTTTATTTGCTCCTTGGCAGCTTGTTTTCTGCCTTATACCTATTTATCAACTTGAGCTCCACACTGCTACCAGTGACAATCAATTATTTTAATTTTTTCTTATGTTTTCATATGGTTTTCAATAATTCATCATTATTTATGTTAAATCTCAAGTTTAATTTAAGTTAATATACATTTTATGGAAATGAAAAGACACATGTTAATTTTTTAAATAAAATATCCATGTTGATGAATGGGGAAAAAAAGTAAGATAGTTATAAAATGAAAAATAATTTAAAGGAAAAATGAGAGATATTTATTTTTTAAATTAATTATAAAAAGATGTAGTTAAGCTTGAAATTGAGATAGTTATTTCTGAAATTGTTTTTGGAATTGACAAGGTATATAAAGCTTTTTAAATTGGAATTCATTAAACAGAATATATTTAAATTTGTAGGAGCAAAATGTTCAAGAAAAGTTGCCTTTGTTTCTAATATAAAATCTTGTCTTCATGCCACTTCTAACTTATGAAATTTTCAATTGAATTCATATTGTCCTTCATGTTAGATCAAGTGAATGCATCATTAGATCATGGGTGTTGGTGGTTCCATTTTCATGTACCTACCACACATGATCTGAAATTTAAAAAAAAAAAAAACATGGACATGTAGATCACAAGTGGGTTTAAGATCAAAACTATGTATGTTTATTATATAGTTATGGAAATTTATGTTCTTGTTTGCGCAAATATTCTTTCACCTCTTTATTTCCTATGTATAATTAGTATGTCATACCATTATCTTATCATGGATTTCATACACATATAAACTAAAAAATATTTTAATTTTAATTTTTTTCATAATTTTATTCTATAAAATTTTGCACCCATATAACAGCTTTTTTTTTTTTTTTTTAATTGAAGGTTTTTCCAAA
>Ga0209208_10009823_pt1 | contig 12533 bp, 9 predicted proteins | sample S1TSphfallax_3_FD_187694 | JGI IMG/M metagenome (GOLD analysis project Ga0209208, IMG submission 187694) | Host-associated microbial communities from peat moss isolated from Minnesota, USA - S1T2_Fd - Sphagnum fallax MG (SPAdes) (version 2) | ecosystem: Host-associated > Plants > Peat moss >...
TTCAATTCCATGCAACTCAAAAGCATTTGTTCCATATTAAATCATGAATAAAAATGATTGAATAGTTACAATTTGCATGCTTAAATACGCCTAATCCTACTTATTTTCCCCTAATCTAATACCCAAGGCATTGTTTTTGAAGGAAAGGAAGTTGAAGGGGTTTGTTCTTTTTTATGTGTTCCAAATTATGTTTGTATAAATATTTGAATTTATTTGTGGGTTATGAGCTTTTGGCTCTATGTGTACTTTGAAAAGTGTGTTACCTATGTAAAGGAATGCTTGTCTAAAAGGGTTATGAAATTTTTGGCTCCATGTGGACTTTGAAAAGTGTGCATGAGAAGGAAGTGGAGATCTAAAAGGGCTCAAAAAGAGATATTTGGATCAGTTACACTAGATTTCTATTCCTAGTTGTTGTAGGTAGTTATACCATAAATTTTATTTTATATTTTTTTGGGCAGGTTCTAATTACAGGCAACAATTTATTGCTAAATCTCTCTTTGGATGTTTGCTACCTATGCTCAAGCAAAAAATTGAAAAAGAAGAAGAAGCATTGATTAGATAAAAGTTAAATAAAAATTATCAAATAATATATAAAGTCAAGTAAAAGTATAATTAGGCATCAAAGAATTCCAATAGAAAATTGACTTAAATGACAAACCTTTACCCTTATTGTAAGGAGAGGACAAGGATATTTATTTTATTTTATTTTATTTTACATTCACCCTATAAATACAAGTGGATGAATATAAGGTGAAAATAAGGTAAATTGGAATATGAGTACAATGCCCACTACTAATAGTTGGTAGTTTTTGCCAAAATAATTATTTTTTCAAAAAAAAGTTTGGGCTTCAGCATCCCCATTTTGAATATTCTAAAATTTTGATAGAATAGGGTGACATAAAAGGTGGCAAAAGAATCTTACCGGCATGGTGAGTTGTGTATTTTCCATGGTATTTATGAAGTTTGGGAGGCTAGGAGGAAGGTTGTGTTATGTGAAGTTCCTCTACTGGAAGTACACATTCCTCTAGGGGAAGTAGGCATATATAGAAATAAATCTTGATCATTACAAATCAAGTTTTATCACAAGCAAGTGAAAGACATAAAAATTTATCAACAAAAACTATGTAATTGTTACAAATCATAGTTTTTATAAACTAGCAAAATTGTTCAAAAAAATTAAAATGTGACATTTGCCAATTTGACCAATTAATCATACTAGACAAATTGATTCTAGCAATCCAAGTTGACTACTACTTAAATTGGCACTTTTTTATTATTAATGATTTTCTTAAACTAATGGTGTTTTTGCATCTTCATGTTTTCCTTCCTCATTTTAATTAATCAACTTGGTTAACTATCAAAATGAACAAAATTTTGACTTAATATGTAGAAAGGGCCTAAGTAAGTAAGTAGACTTAACCTAGACTAAGCACCCAAGCTCAGAAACTAACTTAAATTAAACACTTATCAAGGTTAGGAACTTAGCTATGTTACCTTAGTCACCTAATTTAAGTTAAGTAACCTAGCATAAGTAGCCACCTTAACTAAATAACATAATTAGTTAAGGTGCAAGTGTGATGAACAAGTTTTCAACTATTGCACCATTTCTTCCCTTTGGGGACACTTAGTGTAAAGTTTGGAATCTACATACATCAAACGATCATTTTGAGGGGGGGTTATTAAATAATTATCCAACCTATTTTTTATTATTTTACTATTATCTAATTTTTAAATATATACATATTAAAGCCACCCTATATTAATTATAATTGATTATTTCAGATTATTACATACCTCATTTCAGATTATACAATTTAATTATAATTAAATTGATTATTTGAATAAAATTTACCATATTTAAAAATTAATTAAGTTATAATTTTTACCTAACAACCAATATATTGCACCCTATATTTTTACCCACTTTCTTCTTTTTTTAAAAATTAGTGGAGCACCCCCCATGTTTCCTAACAAAACATGTCATGGTAATGCAAGTGTTTTTTGTGCGAGACACAATTAGAGGTGGTGATAGGCAAATGTTGTTGCAAAAGGAGCCTTGTGCCAAACGAATGGTTGCTAAAGTTGAAGAATTATATTTAGAGGTGGACACCAATGGTGAAGAGGGTGCTTTGGTGGTGGATGTGGGACCTAACAATAATATTACATAGCCGTATAGTGGGGAAGCTGGGGAGGAGGTACTTGTCGCAGAAGTTGGACATGTGGATGCAGAATTGTTAATGTGTCAAATAGACTACAATTCTGAGGTGGAAGGTGATGATCAAAAGTGATATACATTACATTTGGGGAACATCCCCCTTATCATGTGGTCACATGGTTTGGTATGCGCGTGTTTTTCCCATAACTTTCTTGAATAATGATTTGTTGGTGTAGATTACAAGGTTTAGTTCAACAAATGGTCATGTGTACATAGTCCTCAAATGTGTAGCATGTCATGTATACCTTTAAAAGGGGTTTTCTCCACCAAGGCCAACTTGAACATGTACATCATGGGACATTTGACATGCCAATCCCACAAAGATAGGGTTGAATGTTGACGATATGTAATTTCACCATTTTTACCAATTCAACAAATATATTATAGGTTGATAATCTTTGGAATAGGGTTTGGATGTCAGTGTTAAAAGTCAAAAAGGTGCATAACTTAGACTAAAAATGTACTTGTGGATTTGGACATATAGCAAAAAATTAACAAGTATAATTTGTATGAAATTGTAGGTTTAGTATACTAGTAGTGTTAAGTAATATGAGTTTATGTGTTCAAGCCATGGAATATATAACATGTTTCTTTGGGTAGTCTTCCATTGAATGTTCAATCGATTCACATAGGAACATAAATTCAACACCATGTTTTCAATAACAAGAGGAGATGTACACATCTAAACCTCATTTAATTGTTGTAGCAAACATGGTAATGAAATTATATTCTTTGTTGGGTGCCCATTGTATTAGACTTGTTGTGCTAATAGTGGGGATTGGGGGGAGGAGGTACTTGCTACAAAAGTTGAATGCTTGGATGTAGAATTGTGCATGGGTTAAACAATTTTTTTGGAATGGAAGGTGATGATGAAAAGTGATATTGTAATTGAGGTGGGCAACATGTACATTATCATGTACATGTGGTTTGATATATGTTCTAAAAATGTAACCCTTCTTAAGGTATGGCTTGTTGATGCACATAGTAAGGTTTAAGTCTACAAAAGGTTATTAGTGTTATCATCCATTTGATGTGTGTTGGTTGGATGCAGGTAGGCATATGTACCTTTAAAGGTTTTTCCACATTACCAACATGAATGTGTATGTCATGGGACATTTGATTTGCCCGATGTCATAAATATATGAAAAGGTTGGCAATATGGAGGTGGAACATTTTGACCAATTCAACCAATATACAAGGGGTGAGGGAATTGTTGTCAGAACCACAATTTAGACATGTATTTTTGAAAACTTGATCAAAAGGACTGGATTAAGTGGGTTAGTATATTAAAAGCCTAGGAATTACATATTATACTATAGTGGAATTCAACATGAAGTTAAATTAACAAGCATCCCAATGACACCCGAAGTTTAATAATGTGAAGTGAGGTGATTTACAAATGGAATGGGGCATGCCAAACTATTGTGGGGTACTTTTCCCATGAATGTTCAGTTCACAGAAGAAAAGAAACTCACAACCATGTTATTTATAAATAGGACAAGAAGAAAGGTACAACCTTAAACTTCTTGCAATTGTTATAAAGAACATGGTAGTGAGATTCTATTATCTACCCAATATAGAATTTTAAGGCAACGCAACACCATATGTAATCATGTTCATTTGAAGAAGAGGCAACTGCATGGACAATAAACGTTAACAACTAGTTAATTATTTTGGCATAAAATCAAGGGACATCTATCTATGCACATCAAGGCACATGGATCAAATAAATAAATAAATAAATATATATGCCAAGGTTGTGGCTAAGGGAGGGTAGTGCCATCATGTGGGACCAATAATTGGATGAGTAAAATGGATAGTATGTAACATTTAAGATGAACACAATATAGATAATTGAGGCAATTTGAAGTAGTGGGCATCCAAATAAAAATTAAGGCAATATTCAAACACCTTATAAATATGAATTGGCAATTGCACTTTGTGTTGTAATCTATGTATTACAACTACATTAAAACTTGTGTAATGTTGAAATTGTCAAGTAATATATATATATATTTATTTATATTTATATATGCATGTGTATACTTCACATGTATATACAAAGGTTGGAAATAATAAGTGAAATGTATAACTTCATTAATGTGCAATATTCATTTGGTACAATTGTAATAGTTTTTCACAAGGGCTAATTAAACCTAAGCCCATGGAAACATTACTCACAAATTAAAAGTTTAAAAAATAGCCTTTGATAAACAATAAGTAAACAAATATTCGTGCCACCATTTAAGAGTCCATTATATATGCCCCATAGCGAGGTGGGGTTGTGGTGGAAATGGTCCATTAATAGTCATTAATTACCCAATGGTTTGTAATCTATATGCCACCAAGAATCCACTATACCTCGTAGTGATTTGGAGTTGTAGTGGAGATATGGTGCAAGTGGTCCACCAATTGTCATGACCCAATGGTTTCAATTATCCATGCCATTAAGAATCCATTATGTTCCATAATGTGGTGGAATTGTAGTGGGTTTATGGTGGAAGTGGTCCACTAATAGCAACTACTTAGTATATTTAGTGAAGGTGTAATGGTTATGTTGAATTCCAATCCAATCATTTCAAATTAGGCGGAAATGCATAATGGAAAGGGGATAGGTTCTATAAGTAAGTAAGTAGGTATTTACATAGTAGGTAGGTAGTTAGGTACCTAATAATTAAATAAGTAGATATGTACATAATAGGTAGGTGTGTAGGGTGCATGTTCTTAGTAAGTGATAGGTAGGAGGTAAGTAAGTACCTATAAGTAATTAAGTAGGTAGGTAGGTATTTAGTAGGTAGGTATATACATATATGTAGTACATGTCATTAAATAATTGCTAAATAGAATTGTTATATGGGTTCTATTAATTTGAAATGCATTATGTTGTAGAAATAAAAATATTTTTCAATATAATGTGTGTGGTGCATTATTCATTAATTTCTCAAGCATTTTCCCATTACATCATTATGTGGACTTCTTACCTTTGACTTATTGTGTGATTTAACTTACACAACTTATTGTTTCACCTTTTTACATCGTAATGAAGCTTTTTCAAATTTCACATTTGACATCTTCTTTTGTAAATGAAGTTGGACATGAAAATTATGTGAGTCTAATAATTTCCATTCATCATAACTATTTTGAAATTACTTTCATCCATACATTCAACTAGTCAAAAGTTTCATCCAAAAGTTTCATCTATTTCCAATTATCATCCAAAAGTTCATTAAAATATTTCATCAATTTTGTAACTTTCATCCATGTAAATGTGGTTTTCATTTAGCATAATTTTTTTGGAATTAATTTCATCCATACATTTCACCCTATCGAATTTTTCATCCACACAATTTGTGTACTTGCATTTATCATCCAAAAATTTCATTGATGTTCAACTTTCATCCATGTACATGTGGAAAAATATTTTCCATGTCATACCTATGTGGCATAAGGATATTTTGAAAATGTTTTATCTCTATCATTAAAATATTCCAAATATATTCATTCTTTTTCATGGGTTCATGCTCATAGGCTCACATTCATGCTCATGTGTTCACTTTGTATGTCATTGCAACCTATGTTCATGTTTAGGGGGCTAAGTTAGGTAGGTTAGATTGGGTAGTTATGTTCAGCTACCACCTAGCTACCTATTTTTTTCGACCTAATTATCATTGTAACAATATTATTAAAAATAAAATAAAATTCAATTTGATTGATCAAAATGACCAATCAACTGATCCATTTCCCCACCAATCAAAACGACCACCCATTCATAATGGACATGTTAAAATTGACTTGTCCAAAATGATAGGGTTTTTCTTTTTCTTTTTTTTTCTTTTTGAAATTTTTTGAAATTAATTTTTTAACAATTAGAAATTCATATCATTTTTATTTATTTTTCTATTAGTGCTATAGATTAATTAAAATTTTAATATTTTTTTCTCACAATTGAGCTCTATCATCAAGGTCATGTTCACATTTGGGTTAATGGCATAGGCCACATTAATATGTCTATTAAGGAAGATTATTTGTTTATTTTGTTTGTCATGTTTAAATCTTCATAACCATAGCACCTTTTGGCATGCTCTTGGTATAGTTGGAAAGCCTTCAACAAGTAGGGGTGCACAAGGTGATTTTGTAATGTTTAGACCTAAAAGTGCAATAATTATTGAATATTGAACAATTTTGTAAAAAAATCAACAATATGATTAAAAAATTGGGGTAAAATTTTGGTTCTATTGGAAAACCTTTGATGAATGGGATTTTTTGGAGATAATTTTGTAATTTTAAAACCTAAGGAGAGGAAAATATTGGATATTGAATATTTTATATCATTAGAAATTAATTTAAAATTTAAATAATTATTTCAAAATTGGGTTCTAGTCACCGATCCAAGTCCTATTCACACTTGCAAATAATCATGTTCACACTTGCACCAATGGCATATGTCACATTAATATCTATATATCAATGAAGGTTGTTTAATTGTTTTGTTTGTCATGTTAAGATCTCCCAAACCACAATGCACTCCACTATGCACTTTGCTATTGTTGGAAAACCTTGGATGAGGGGGATTTCTTGGAAGGTATTTCATAAGTTTTAGAATTATGGTGCAAGCTATATTGAATACTAAAAAACACTTGAAAAAATAAATTAGTTGGGTTAATGAGTTCACACTTGAGGCAATGACACAATTGAACACTAAATTCTTCGTTAAATTGAGCCTTGTCAAAATAAGATTTTACAAACGTTTTAAACTATACCTAGTTTCATGAAATGGTACCCAATTTTGCTAACTATATCACTATAGAAAACTTAAGAATGAAATAAGGATTAGATGGTCAAACTAGGTCCCACATAGAGGGTGACTTTGCTAGACAACTATTCCAAATTTGTGAATTGTAGTTCAAATAAACCACTTCAATTAGAAACTAATCCCTTGGCTCAATGGCATTCCTAGTTTGGGGGATAAAAGATTGGGTTGAGAGTGAGGACAGTACAAAATTGGGGATCAAACTGAGGTAGGTACTACAGCTAACAAACTCCTACAATCTTCAGTACAAGATGAAAGCTTCTCCTTTCCTGCTTTCAAGTATGGTATTAGTTACCTTGACAGCTTCAACACAATTTTGTCTATTAATTTAACTAATTTTGAGATTTTCATTTCACTAATAGAATAATATTCTTGAACATTCAATAATTTTCCTTCACAAATTTTTTTGTTCTTTTGGAATTTTTTTAATTTCAAAATTAGTGTTGAAATTGCCAAAGTACCATGGTATGTAGTTAAGGGTTGTTCCCAAGTATAGTGTCTAGGTAAAGAAGGCAAAAGAACAAAACATCAAAAGTGTGTGCAAATAGCCAAAAACAAGTGAACAAGTTACAGTTCTCATTAGAAATCACTCACACACACACAAACAAACAAACAAGCACACATCCAAATCACTTATAGGGTTACCTGTAAAGTACCCCCCAAACAGGGGTTACTGGACCCCCAGTTTCGTCAAAACTGGGGACTAAACTAGAAGTCAGGATGCAAAACAGTACACATGCTACCCCACAAATTGGGGATTAAAGAGTCAAACTAGGGCCCAAAGACAAGGTGACTTTATTGGTAACATTATTAGCTCAGCTCAGAGATTCGCAAGCACATGCACACATAACAAGGGGTGTGTCATATTGTGGCCTTGCCATTTACATTAAAAAAGTATCTTAGGGCAAAAGAAGAATTATGAAAATTCAAATAATTCACCATGCAAAAAAATATAATCTTAAAAAAAAAAATGCTACCCAAAAAAAACCAAAATCCTTCAAGATTATCATAACACTCTAGAACTAATCTCAAGTTTCAACACAAGCCAAAATAGCATCTTTTAAGAATCCTCATATAAAAATAGACCTACTACTACTACTACTACAAATCCCTTAAGCTACTGTACTCTACAATGAATCTAAACTCAATATCCTAAACCCTAAACCCTAAACCAAAATTACATTACTACTTAATATGGCACCTTAAAATCCCTTAAGCTACTGTACTCTACAATGAATCTAAACTCAATATCCTAAACCTAAACCCTAAACCAAAATCACATTACTACTTAATATGGCACCCAAGGCATTTTGGCAAGACCCAATAACAAGCCCATTACACCCAACCCTTGTTGAATAATGCCCAAGGCTGTGGGCATTATCAGAATAAGTTGCTCAATGCAAGAATTGGAATTAGGGTTAGACCCAAAAGACACAGAATTTGGTGGTGGGTTCTCCATTCCACAAGGCTACTAAATTCCATTTTGCCAAAACCTTTGGCAAGGTATGAATGTTTTTGCAAAATTTAGGTTTTTTTTGCAAAATGGGCAGCATACATGGAAATTTTTTAACCTCATTGGGCTTGATTTGGGGTACTGCCCACTGCCAACGCCTTGTCAGCAAGGTCAAAGCTTGTCAGCAGGGTCTGGGTGTGCTGTTGCGTTGGAATAATAATAATTAAAAAAAAATAAAAATAAAAATAAAGGGACCTAGGACTAGATATAGCCAGGTTTGCCTAGTGAGTGCTTACCTAATAATTAATTGATTATTGGCACCTTATAAGCTAGCTCTTTAAGTGCCAAAGAGGAAAATGAAGAAGAAAGGAAGGTTGAGTTCTTCTTTCTCCTTGGCAAAACATTCAATCTATCATGCTTGCAATAGCCTAGTTACTAGAAGTAGTAGTGGGTGATGCACATTACATGCTTGTGTCAAAGAGGGCTTCTTTTCCATCTCTCTGTTGTTGTCCCAAGCTTGTTCAAAATGTTTTTTGAGGTGGGTGGGAGGGCGGGGGGTGCAAAGGGGAAGAAAGGTTGGTTCTTGGTTTCTCCTTGGCAAAACATCAAGTCTATCAAGCTCGCTTGCATTAGTCACTAGAAGTAGTAGTGGGGGATGCACATGACATGACATGACATGGCTTGGGTTAAAGAAGTTGTTCTTTTCCAACTCTTTGTTGTGCAAGGCCTGTTTGAGATGTTTGTGGGGAAGGGAGGGGAGAAAGGGTAGTGAGAGAGGAGTGTCCCAACAGCTTTATTAAGCTCATGTGGCTGTTGGGTGAGCTTTGATGGTGGAGAGGTACTATGTGTCATGTGTTGATTAGGCTTTCCTGCCATTGAGGAGAGTTTGGGTGGTTGGGTTTGAATTTTAGGGTGGGTTTGCAAGGGGTTCAGGTTTTAGGAAGGAAGTGAAGCATCATGGAGCATGGTGATAGTAAAGCTCAAGTCAAAGGTGGGAGGAGTCTTAGTAGTGCTATTAGGGCGAATACTGGGTGTGGCCCCATGGAGCAAGTGTGGAGATTTTTGGTGTTCCTTGGCTTGTGTTTCATGCTCTTCATTTTAGGGCTTGTCAAAGGTGTGGAAATTCTACAGTGATCCTCCACCAGCTCATGTCTCCCTCACCAATTTGCAATTTTTGGGTTTAGACTATTTTTCATCTCTCTTTCTTTTTTCCAAATTATGCTAGAGCTGTATGTGAGATTTAAAAATAAAATAAGTTTTTTTGGTTTTTTCTTGGGGCTTTGGCTTGGGTGGGTGATCTTTTGCCATGTTTTTGCAGAATTAGGGTTGCATATAACGGCACTCTGGGTTTTTTTGCAAATGGATGTACAGGAATTGAGAGGTTGTGACACAGTGTGCTTTTGTTAATATAGCTTTGATTGTGAGTTGAAGTTGTTTAGTAAAAAATGAGGCATGAGTTTGGAACAAAACAGCTAAGAAGAGAGTAGTGCAATTCACATGTGCAGCTTTGATTTTGTTCAGGGTCTATTGTGGGACTACCATCAGCATTGATCATATTTGCAGGGCACATGGCTGTGGTGATTGGGCTTTGGCCAGTCCATGTTTTTGGCACATACCGCACTCTTGCAATGTATGGGCTCCATGTTTGCCTCCTGGTTTCTGATCTGATTTTTTGAATCAAGGGAAAACATCAATGTTCTCTGTGGGTTTTTTGGAGGTGTGATTTGAAGTAAGTAAGCTTTAGCAAGCATAGATAGATTTCCTTGACAGCATGTGCAATTCCATATCTTTGACAATTTCTGATGAACTGGTAAGTGGTGGTGATGGCAGGACAAAGAAGCTTGGACTTTTCGCGAAGGTGCTTTCACTGCTTCTGGTGCCCATCCCATTGCTACTCTGGCCTTGTGTGGTCGTTATGTGCAGCTTGCTGGGAGGCCTAGGTTATGGCTTTGGCCAACCCCTGGTGGCAACTTTTGAGGCAGTTGGTGAGAATAGGAATGCAAAGTTTCATCATTCTCTTACGGTATGTGACGTAACTGCAATTTTCATGTCTATCATGATGTTCTTGTATGTTTGCTTGTGCATCACAATAGATGTAAGACATGGTTGAGTGCCTTGTCATGTTGGTGTTCATTTTTTGCCTTTGGTTTTACAGTTTTTCAGGAAATCTAGTGTTCTTTGTTGAAAAATGCAGGATGGCACCTACACCACACTCAAGGGCAGCTGTACAGTTGTGCGTGATTTCACCGATTTTACATTCCATTCTTACTTTGATTTGATTGATGAATTTCGTACTGGAGAACTGAAAGGAGCAAAGCCATTTGATATCAAGTAAGATTTCTGTACTGTTAGACTGTGAATCATATACCATCATGGGTGGTATCACTGGCCATATCTGGTCTCATTATGAAGAATCTGATCTTGGTATTTTCTCTCTATGGCTGTGGGACAGGTTGGTGGAGATTCCTGGATGTATCCTTGTGGGATTGCTGGGATTGATTGTTGACACGCCAATTATCAGCTTGGTGGCACTGGCAAAGAGCCCTTTGATGCTTCTTAAAGGATGGCGACAACTGATCCTGGACTTGGTGGGACAACCCAGTTCCTGTGTGGCATGTGGACCCTTTGCTGGCCTTGCAATTGTGCTGTGGCCTCTGGTTGTTTGCGCAACTGTATTGAGTGCCATCTTTTGCAGCCCCTTTCTTGGACTGTTTGGCGCAGTCATTGTGTACCAGGTGGGAAATCACTCCTCACCCATCAATGTCCACAAACCTTGTAACCCATATGCTTTTAGTGACTGTTCTAACCTTAACTGTAGAGTATGACTGGAGGATTGTTTGCTGTCAATTCTTTCAAAGGAGGTGCAAGACTGGAGTCTCTTATTGGAAGTTAAGAGGCAGCTGTAATTGGGTTAGGGTTAAGAGTTTTGCATTGCAATTTTGACAGCATATTGGAGATTATATCTGTTGGCCTTGAGAATTTTCTGCCTGAGATTTGAGTTGAACCACCCATCATGCTGTATTCTTTGCTGTATGTTTCTAGAAGATGTCTGCCCCTGGATGGTGGGGATTTAGACATCTGCAGTGTAAGCTCAGTGAAAGAAGTCAAGCACAACATCCAGGTGCAGTGGAACATGTATCATTTAAGTAATTTTGTTGCAGGAAGGTGAGTTAAACAAGATTTTGTGGATTTTCTGGTCCTGGATTGCAGGAAAACTCCTTCTGTCTTGGGTTGTCACATGTAGTAGCAGTGGTGGCTGAATTTGATGAATATTCCAATGATGTACTTGATTTGAATGAAGGTTCCTGTCTCCCAAGGTATAATTTCACTCCTAAAGTTGTGAGATGAATAGAGCAAGGAAGGTTCTTGTTTTGGTTCAATTTTCATTTACAAAAACAAAGAAAGCTTTGCAGTTTGAATGAAGTAAATGGCAAATTTTTCTGTCTAGATTTGATTACTATGGTTCCAAAGGATCTCTTACTTCCAGTGATTTTTTTTTGGCAAAATTTTGCAATCTGGTGAAAAATATAGGGGCCTTAAGACAAGTACAAATTTTTTTTTGGAAAAAAATGGCCTGCTGTCACCACATTATGAGGGGAAAAAATTTGAAGTCGCCATACTTCGACAATGGGTTGTAGAATGCCAAACTATAGCATGATTCCTAAACTTTTCTACTGTCCTCTTTGACACAGTCAAATTTGGCGCTAAGTCCTCTTGTGGATGATAGCCAACCCACCTACCTCACAAATTTGGATAGAAATTAACTGCTTACTTGCCAGCTCAGTAAGTACTAAACTCACATTTCCAAACAGTTTTTCACAAGGGTTCAGTTTATGGACAGCCAGGCCCAGGTATCGCAGGAGTACAATGGAAAGCAAGAGGTCAGGAGTTGTGTCTAAGCCTGACATTGAAAGTGGAACTAGAGAAATGGTACCAAGGGAAAGTTTCAGTAGACCTGAAGGTCCACAGCTCAATACCCAACGATCACTCAAGCAGACATTGCAGGAAGTAAAGTTGGTTCAGGTTAGTATATACCAGAGAGCTGACTGCATGGA
>Ga0209208_10009824_pt1 | contig 12532 bp, 8 predicted proteins | sample S1TSphfallax_3_FD_187694 | JGI IMG/M metagenome (GOLD analysis project Ga0209208, IMG submission 187694) | Host-associated microbial communities from peat moss isolated from Minnesota, USA - S1T2_Fd - Sphagnum fallax MG (SPAdes) (version 2) | ecosystem: Host-associated > Plants > Peat moss >...
CGGACTCCTCACCAGATTGGTCCTCTCAAACAATGACCCTTGACATACACATGTTCAGCGAAACCACAGACCTGTTTCCTCAACAGAATGTAACAACAAGATCCTGACAGCACTCTTCTTGACTCGGAACTTATGTGCTGCAAACATTGATGGTGCGAATAGATACAAAAACGTCAAATGCACAGACAGTTGATCGCCATCCTTCTAGCATTCCTTACAGGTCCTAGCTCTCATGCTAACACTGTCATACTATCTCTGATTTCTAGTTCCTCACTGTCACTCCCTCAAATCATGCTTCCTGATGCTAATTACAACTAGTTTGGCTGGCTACTGGCGCAACGAAAAATTCTGTAACCAGTCCAATGCTCTCCCAATGCAAAACAGATCTACTCTTATATCTACACATTTCTGGAATCCTCTAGTTCATTATGCCTGCTTCCTTCTGCACAACAAGCTTTTTCACTCGGATCTCCTCTACAACTCTCCTACTCACAATTCCAAAAATCTCCCCCTCCAAAACTTTCCTCCTAGCCTTTGAATTGCCAGCTCCTTCGTCGCCATGCATCCCCAACCGCTTCAAATCGTAATTGCAGCACCTCCCCATCCATAATTCGGCACCATCTTCCTCACGCGCGATGAGTCTCCTCGATCTTCCACAAGTAGCCGCCATGCATTCCTGCAGTAAATGAGAGTAAAGCGCAGCCAAACCAGTGATGGTCGCAAAAATCAGGATCAGAAACAGCATAGCTCCATTGTGCGGTGACCCGCTGTTCGGTCACAAAAGTTCTTGGTGTTTCAAGGGTTCCATTGTTTTGCATATTTATTTGTGTGTGTTATGTTTTTTCATGAAATTCCATTTCTACATCTTTGATCTGTAAGTTATAAAAGGTTCATTTCCAATTGATTGTTTTTCGAGTATTCTTGCTTTTGGAGTAGAATGTGGATGTTGTTATGTTTTTCTTCAATATTTTGCAACATGTAAATGATGATGATGATCTCTTTTTTCTTAGCATGTCATGGACAAGATATAGTAATTTATAATTTCATTGGATAAAACTAGCATTGAAATGAAGAAACACAAGTTTGGGAAATTTGAGTTTGTGTGTATGTTTATTTCAGTGCAAGGAGCACAATCAATTCAATGGGTTGGATATAGTTCACTAGTTATTAAAATAATCAACTACAAATAGGGTAACTTGTGTTAGAGCAAGATGTTGATTGTCCTTTTAGATTGATTTGCAATGGAATAAAAAATATATTTGGTAATCAAATTGGCATTGCAAATTACGTTTGTATTGTTGTTGATTTTTAAGTTATAAAAATTTATTATTGCCCTAATATAGTAGACATGCATGCATGATTTTACGTTTTACCAAGCATGTACATGGGGCAAACACAACTAGTTTGGCAAATTAAAGAGAGCACTACTTTTTCGTACTCATAAGGTTTTAACATTAATTACTTATTGGGATTGTTGGAGATTTTCCATTGGTCCATGCACTACATTTACAAAAAAAAAATCATTTATTCCCCACATTTTTGCCTCCAAGCCACACTTGGGTTATTTTTTGCCACTCCCCATTGGTGGATAGTTCATCATTTGAAAATAAATAAGGCCTTATTTATATTGGTGGTCAATTTTAAATTTTTTAGCAAATTAAAGGGGGCCAATAATTTCTTTCCTTCAATGGTTTTAACATTAATTATTTATTGAGATTGCTAATCATTTGTCATTGGTCCATGAACTACATTTACAAAAAACAAATTCATTGCTTATTTCTTAACTCCCACATTGGGGATTTTTTTATTATTCACAATCCACAATCCACCATTTGAAAATGAATAAGGCCCCATTTCTATTGGGCAACCAATTTTTAATTGTTTAGCAAATTAGGAGGCTACTTACATAAAAATCCAATATCATTAATTTGTACACAAGTTTTCAAGACAATTGAATGTTTTGGACAGTTCAACATAGCCCTCAAGTCCTAGCATGGGCATGTGGCTAAACCTAGTAAGCTACTAGTTTGCACCCTTAACGAACGTGAGTATTTGCTTCACTATTAGAAGTAGCCTTGTTGTTTGTCTTTAGATTTTAAAACTAATTTTGATACTTCTTAAGATGAGGTCGACCCCAATTACCTACATAAAATTGGATCAAACCAACATTCATAAGTTCAAAATATAGGGAGGAAAATTTGAAGTTTTACCTTCTTTTGATAGTTTAATGGAAAAGGATTTGGATGTTGTAGTTGAGTTGTCTAAGTTGGCTTTGCTAGTTTCTAACATCAAAAAGGAAGTTGTTTAGTTTTGGATTCTTTCTTTTCATTCTTTAAAAAAAAGACTCATTAAACATTAAATTCAAATTTTTTTTAGTATCTTCATTTGTTGAATGGGAACAAAATGTTGTTATTATTAAGGAATATATGATAGGAAGTCTTTGTATCCAATGTTGGTGAAATGCCATCAACATTTACATCCATTGACAAAGTCTAAAAATAGTTTTGTTGACTAAAGATTTGATACATCGCAAAGTTTGTAGGCAAGAGCTTGTTACAAATTTATGTGACTTTTGGGTTTTTGCAAGTTTGTACATCAATGACTAGAATGGTAAAACGTTGTCACCTTTCATCTATAAGCCATTGGCAATTGAATTCTCAATGAGTCATATTCTCCACATTTTAATTATAGTTCAAGCAATAAGTTTATGTTTTTCATGGAATCCAAAATGTGCAAAACTCAATTTTCCAATAATGTATATTTCCTATTGATTTAGGTGTACATTGTTTTTAATTATTTAATGCATTTAATGTGTCACCAAACTTTATCTACAAGTGGGAATTATGTTATTACAAACCCCAAATTTGTAATGTTTACACCATTGGTTGTGCTAAAGGACTAATGTTTACTAATAGGCCCATAATATGAAGTACACTCATTTAAACATGATTACAAGTGTAGCTCAAATGTTTGGTACTAGACGAGAAACATGTTGAAGACATTTTGCATGGAGTTTAATAAAGGATTTGTTGTGCCATTTGACATGGATGTCTTAATAGCAAGCCTATTCCATGTTTGTAATATACATTTAAGTATTTGTGATGTTAACAGCCAATTGTGTCATAATATATTATTTTGAAAATTAAGGTTTTCAAGGTCTAGTAAAACATCTAATTTGTGGTTGCAATTTTAGTATTGAATATGTATAAGAATCATAGTGTACACAAGCACATGAAAACAACATAAAACACTTATGCCATACATAAGTATGATTACAAAAACAATTTTGCTTACAAGTTCATTTAAGTTGCACTTGGAAATTTTATCCTTTCCACTTCCTTGGCACAATAGAAAAGGTTATACATGTATGTACAAAATTTGTAGCACCTTGAATGTTTCTTAAGTTATTCAAATTATTATTTTATCCATGCCTTAAGGTATGTTTGTTCACTCACATGCTTACAATAGTATGTAAAAAAAATTAGATCACTACATTTATTCATTGAAAATGTGCATCTTGAAATAAACTATGCAGAAATATAAGACTTCATCACTCAAAGAGGCATAATGGTTCAATTGGAACTATGTCTTTTTTACCATATAGTTATAGTTTCCATGGGGTATTTTCTTTTCATCTTTTTTGACCTCTGGCTCTTATGGGCTTATGGTGTGCAAATGCAAATGTTTGTTGCTTCAAAGTCTCTAAGTTAATCACACATCAAGGATTGCCATAGGTAAGGCCAAGCGACTACATGTAATAAGCCTAAGTTTCATGTTGCAAATCTTGGGAAGAAACTATAACAACATGAGTTATTGTGAACAACTTATCTATACAAGAGATTAAGTTGAAAAGGACTTATTGTTTTAAGTAAGTGGGTAGTTGCTAAACTTGTTTACAAAGGCCTTTTTGTAAAAAACAAATTTTCATTACTATCATTTTATTATAGGTTTGGAGCACATGTATGTTCAAAAGCAAGGATATGATAGAACATATGTGACCAAAACTTAGTGTCATGAACTAATTGCAAGGTTGTTAAAGCCCATCACAAGGGCAAGAAAATTTCACAAGGGGCTTATTTAGGAAAAAAACTACACATAGTTTAAGATCACAATTTATAGATGAAACAAAGGAACTTTCTCACAACCATGTAATGGGTTGAAAGAAAAAAATATTACTCATGTAACTTAAACAAAATGGTCCACAATAGACAAAACTAATCAAATTGACACCACCAAGTTTCAAACTATGGTATTTAAAGATGTCCTTGGATTGTGTTTTTGTTGCACTTCATCTTTTTGGCCAAGAATTTGAATATCCCCAATCATTTGTGCATTGTTTCAATATTGGTCATTGTTCCTTAGTCTCATGATTTTTACATGTGTGCATCAACTTTGAGCCAATATATTCTCCAAGGTGGATGAAAAATATTTCCTTACCTATGAACTTGAGAAAGAGTTGCGCATTACTTTTTAGCCATCATGTTTATGTAAAGGTTTCAGAAAGTGCTAGTTACGATGATGAACCAATGACATTTTTGTATTTCAGAAATTATCAAAATGTTGTTATGAGTATTGTCAATATGAATAGGAGTGGAATGTTTCAAGTTTTACTTTATCATACTTATGCACATTGTTAATTACTAATATTTTATAGGTAAATCAATCATTTGCCATGGTATCTCAGTTTATAATGCAACATGGCGAAATTTTTCATAATCCTATAAGTATATGTTTTGGGTCTCCACTATTTGCACTAGTAGTAAAATGTGCCTTAAATTTGCAATCCACTTCAACATTATCATCCCAACAATCATAACATCAACATAACTACAATTGGACCAATAATGCAAAATGCATCACACATTGTCAAACTTGGTCGTAAAAAAAACTTAAAAATGCTAGTTGGGTATTGAAAATCCTTTTGCATGGGCTACTTGTTTATATTTCCCCTCATTAATCTTGAATATAAAACAAGAGCTTGAATTTGATGATAATGAGTTTCATGTAATGAATACCCTCATAAAAGAAGGGATTTAAGGAAACAATGCAAAATTGGCACACAATAAATACAAGAGAAAATAATGCAAAATTGGCACAAATGCAATGTAAAAACCAAATAGCAAGTAGTGAACATATGAAATTGCTAATCTATTAATAGTGCATGACTTTTGTGCAATGTTGGCCTTTCATCACCATGGCATGGAAATTAAATCATGCATAAAAATTGTGTGTTATAAATAATTTTTTAATGAAACATTAGTATCATGCATCATTAATATTGTCATGTTGAATGTAGTATAATGTTGTAATAATATTTTTAAAGTAATGGATGTGACATCTAAACGTCATGAAACAACAATCGTGCATCTTCTATTGCCAAATTGTGGCCTAAGAACTTTATAATGTAGCAATTACTATTTGAATAATTGAATAGATCTCAAACACAAATGAACCCACAAATAAACTTGTCAACTTAGAATTTTAAATTTGGACATGGTACCAAATCAATGTGAAAGACATCAAATGTCCTTTTTCATGGTGGGCAAAACATGAATCATTGTTTCTTACCATTGGTTTCAAGATTTCTTGCCAAATTTTAAGCATTGGGTAGACCCATCCTTGGGTGGTACCAATAGGAACCATTTCAAAGAGTCCTAAAGGAACCAAAAGTGGCCAAATTGTTTTCTTGGGCCCTTTCCTTTAAATGTTTTCACAACCTTTTTTTTTTTTTTCATGTTCATCCATTTCATGCCTTAATATATGGCTCACATTTTAATTTGGAATCAAAAAATATTATTTATAGAGATGGCCCTTTCAAGAATCAATAGCCTTAACTTTCAGGATTCATAATTAAATTGTACTTACTCAATTGATTGCTTAATAAACATTTGAAAATCTAATGAATTCAAAATTAAATTAGGGAAAATTATCCCAATAAAATTCTCAAATCATGTTTCAAATTTGTATTCCTAACAAAAAGGTGAAGGAAAGGAACTAGTGTTACGTTCTTTAAATTTTTTCTAAATGCAATTATTAGGAACATCAAAATAAATTATATTTTTGATATTATTGAAATTTCAAAAGCTATGGAACCTAATGAATGTATTCATTGAAAATTTTATGAACATATTTATTTAAATGTTTTCTATGATTTTTCAAAGTTTGATGGGTTTAAGAAAATCAAAATGTGATGTTCCTAATGGTACCACCCAAGGATGGGTTTGCCCATTATTGAATCATAGATTGAGAAAAAAAATTCCTTTAACCATAATTTTTATTAATATTAAAAGATGTTTACAAATTCAAAATTGATATTGGTGAACAAAAATTGACCTAATGAACTTAGTGTAGGTTATAGTTTAATAAAATTCATTGAAATGGATGGAAATTTGGAAAATGATTTTTTAAAAAGTGCTTTTGAAAGGGACATGAAGTTATTTAACTATGAAAATATTAAAGTGTTCACATGCTGTCAATTTCATCAAAATTTTGTTTAACAACAAATTTGTGAGTTTAAAAAACAGATTGAACATAACTGATTTTGAAAACCACCTTATATAACCAAATATTTTTAAATTTATGAAAGCTAGGAAATTGAAAACTTTGATACCTTGTTCCTTTCTACTAAGATTTATTTTTAAAACACTTAAAGGCAAACTAGGTAGGTTTTTATAACCCTCGTGAAAATTGGATCCAACAATTATGAAAAAAATGAAAACCACTTTACAATAATAAGTACCAAGATAAATTTATGATCCCTACACTTTTGCAACATGTTTAACTACTACAAGTTTGTATTTCTTACATTGTGATATTATATTGTTTTGTCATTTTTTACCTAATATATAATTAAATTCCCACATTACCAATGCCACTAAGGACAAAGGAGGTTTTATCCTACATATTAAATCATGGTTGTAAATGCAAAATGCATTATAATGAAATTAAATTCAATATATGGTTACTTTTGTCTAGTTTTTATGTTTATTTTACTGGATTTTTGTTATTTAATCAATGGTGTTTATTTGTAACCCATAAAGCCAAATGGATGTTGGACATTTTTTCCATTTAAGTATCAAGGTTAATGAATTCCCTTTGACATTTATACTACATTTTTTCCTTGTTAGCTATGAAATTCATTGATCAAATATCATAATTTTCATCTCTCGCCCTCCTTCGACCTTTGCTTATTATGTGATTCTTTTGGGGTAGTAATTGCTTGGATTGAAATAAAAGATTATAAATTTAGAAAATTAAAATCCATTGTGATTATTTTTTAATTAAAAACTTGAAAATTTGGTTCATGGGTTATAATTTCAAATATATAATTTGCAATTTTTATTGATTGCCCTTGGGGGTCATTATGTTTTCATTTTCCCCATTATATGTGTAAAAATAAAAACTTTCATGGATAATATGTGAGGGAGTTTAATTTTTTCCCTCCCAATTATTATTAATTTAAAAAATATTCACATATGTAAAACACCATGGACCTAATTTGAATTTTGTGTTTGTGCATTAATTTTTGATACCATATATTTATTTGAAATTTTATTTTAATTGAAAAGTGGTGAAGTTGAAATAAAGTGATTGTGCATGACTAAAAAAACATCAAGCATGAAATGCTCAAATTTAAACTTAAAAGCACATCAACAAACATTTTAATACCAAATCACAATTCAGATGATGAAAACTATATTTTCCACCCACAAAGTCATTATAACAATGTACATTTGGTTTGTTTCAATTGTAACACACACACACACTTTTGAGTTCAATAATTAAAGCAAACAAGTTCTGCATTGCAACCCAAGTTATTATTTGTGGAATATGCTATGCATAAGTATATTTTTAAATATTATAATAAGTATTAATGCATATTAAATAATCTTATAATTAGTAGACCATTCAATTATTATAATTAAATGTATATTAAAAGGACTTATAAATAACATATTGTACATATTTAATATTTTTATTAATGCATACCCTATAATTATATTTGGATTTTGATAATCTTGACATAATATTATTAGATGGAAGTATAAATTTAACCCAACAAGCAATATGTGGGACCTTATATTTTTATTTTTTAGATTGTAATACAAAAAAATGATCCCTGCAAAAATGATAAATGGAAAATTGTATATTTTGCAATTTGAATGGATTACAATTGCTTAGATTGAATAAAAATGTTTATAATTCATTATGAATATTTTTTTGCGATCAATTACAAAATAGTGTGAATGGATTGTAATTGGTTGGATAAATAGTTATTTAATTGTGATAGATAGGATATTTGAGTTTTTCAAAACATAAATGGTTAATAGTTTTTGTGATTGAAGATTTCCTACTTAGTTGATGTGTTAAATGTTTTAGTTCAATGTAAATTCCCATTTAGTTATGACAATTGATGGAAATATTGTATTTAATTGAATGTGCATGATAAACACACTTGATAAATAAACTCAAATGTGGTGTAGGCACAACATGCATCCCTAATATATATTTAATTATATGACCTCAAGGAGTAATGGGCTATTTTCAAAGAACAATAATGAATATATGGGCTACATCTAATGCCCATCACATTAATTCCATGATTCCTCTCTTGGATTTATTTTGAGTTGTCAAGGTATTAAGAAAAGTTACAATTTATCTTATTTCGGAACATCACTCTTTCAAAGGATAAGTGTGTCTATGGTGACTAGTCATTGGAATTGCAAAATGGTTTTTTTTATGAGATTTATTTTTAAGGATAAAAAATACCTATTTAAATCATATAATACATGCACCTTGGAAGTAATAAATCATTTTTTTTTTCCAATTAGTCATTTTGAATTCCTCCCCATAAAGAATGTGTGTAGCCACTAAAGTCAATTAAAATTTCAAGGTGATTAATTGAGATATTAAAGTTTGTTTGGACGTAGATTTCAATTGTTGAAAAAACTCATTTAAATATAAAATTTTAGGTGCTTGAACCTTCATGAAAAATGATGGTTCAAGCAGTGCCATTGGAAATCAACACCAAAAATTTGTAAATGTTAAAACCCATGGCAATATTTTTAGAAAGTTAACAAATCCTATATTTGGAAACAATGGTCAACTTTTATGACATGGACAATCCTCACAAGGATTATATGAACTTGAAGTAGCTCGTGGAAGAATTTTTTCATGTTGATTGGCAAAAGGAGGTGAACATGAACAAGAAGAATTTGTATGCTCGTGAGGCGAAGATGAATAAGAACAACATCTGGACCCACATCATTCCAAACAACCAATATTAGAATTTGGTTTGGACAAATGCATGAAGATAACATGTTAATGAATCAACTTGTGTTAAATATCATGGGGTGTTAGATGGCACCTTGAGGGGCTTCCTTGTTTTGATTGGCAAGGTCTTGGGCTTGGTGGTTCACAAATGAATGTGCAATCACATTCACAATTTCCAAGGATCATGGGGCAAGGAACAAGGGGACGAGGAAGAGGCAAAAACAAGTCATCATGTTCCAAGGCCCATTTTTGCATGGGTAGATGGAATTCCTTACAAAATGCATAGTCATCCTTATATTTCTCATGTAAACCACTCAAACAATTCAATGGGCAACATAAAGCAATTTCGTTGTGATAAGAGCACATTGGAAAGTCGCATTGAATGTTCAATGAACAAGGTTCAATGCAGCATGGATCAATGTAACAAGGTGGGTTTGAAGAACATTGTGATGTGTTGATTTGTTTTTTCATGTTCAATGTTTCTTCTTTCAACCCAAGAAACATCCAATGGAGTTTAAATAATCATACATTTTGTCATTATTTGTTGAATAGTGAAAAATCCCATTGCTATGTTGTTATACATATGTTGACAAAATTGGTGTAAATGTGTATTTGAATTAAGGATGGTAGTGCATTTATGGGCTTGGAGCTCATTGATTCATCTGGATGGAAATAAACCTTTCCATTTTTAGTTGAAATTATGAATATGCATAACATATCCAATAATAAAATTGGTTGTTATTTTTGCACCATATGTGTGTGTGTGTGTGTGTGTGTGTGTGTGTGTGTGACACAATTTAATGAGGCTTTTAAAAAACAAGGATTTGAAAAAGAAAACATCTTAAGTTGTTTAACAAAAATTGAGTTTTTTTTTTGACATTCAATACATTCAAATTCCAAATACCTTAAGATGTATTAATTCTAAAAACTAGTTAACATCATTTAAAAAGAAGGTTAAGAAAATTTAATGTATAAAATTATTTCAAATAAAATAATATGTATTGGAGATATTATACAAAATAATCCAAGAAAACAAATGAAATCAGACAAGGTTATGAAACTTACCTTTATTTTCTAAAAGTTTCATAGCTTTAAAAGTTTTTACAATCGAATCCAAATATTGTTTGATGAAAAATCTGTTTTATTTACATAAACATTGTACTTGTCAAATATTGCAAACAAAATTGGGTCATATTGCTAATGAAACATTGTTTCGTTAGCTTTCATTATAAAGGATTTATACTTCTTTCAAAGGGATGTAAGCTTTTGTAACATTCTATTTTGAAATTGCAATAATTGATTAATGTGGAGTAAGTACAAATTTTCAAAGTGAGATTGGTATAACCCTTTTCAATTAAAAACACTCACATAAAGTTGACCCAATTTGCAAGATTTTGGGGATCCATTACTCACATGGGTTTTTTCACTTAATTATGAATTTGTTATACAAATGGTGTTTTAAATTTCTATAATGTGATTAGATTAAATTCTTATTGTTCAAATGGTCACCTTCCACAATCTATGTCATTAAAATATAATTTGAACTTTCACATTTTAATTCTCATCTAACTTTCGAGTTACACAAATTGAATATATATGTATATGCAAATAGAGCTAGGATTGGTAATATTTAGTGACCTTCAAACACAAAAAGAATATTTAACTTTTTGTTCATTTCACTTAAAAGTAATTTATAGGAACTTGATGTATTCAAGTGATGCATTGTCAAATATTGAATCTATTTGTTTTCAAAGTTCTAAAATTTTAATCTTTTCAATATGATTTTATTAAAGGCAGTAGTTTTGGCAAGCACAAAATGCTTATTGTTGCATTGAAAAAATGTTCATCACTTGTTTCATCACACTAGTCTTTCATTTTTTTATGATGTAGACAAATTCATGTCCAAGGATATTAAAACGTTTACATAATTTTGTAAAATGGTCATAAAATGGACATTCTTTAATAGTGTGTGACCCAATTTTTTCTTGTAATGTATAAAAACATAATTTTCTAACTTTTTGAGGATTCAACTATAAGAGGTTTTATTGGAATAAATGTTGACATGCACAAATCCAATGTGTAGCAAAAGAGAACATCAAATGAACATTGTAAAATTATTGTTCATGTGCACATAATATGTAATAATTGAACAATGTTTCCAATACTTCAATAATTTTGTGTACATTGTAAGCTACTAGGATTGCAATAAATCAAGTTGTAGTTGTGTTGGAGATGAAGGGGTGGGTGGAAAATGAAGGAAAGGACACGTTTCCCCAACAATTGCACACAAAACATTGAAGTATGATGGTTCATGTTTTTCATCTCGGCGGATATTTTATGACCATTTAAATTTTTTGATAATGTGTTTGGATTTAAAGTTGTTAGGGTTATTTCTTAATTTTCCTAATAGTGTCAATAGTTGTTGGGCTTTTATATGTAAAGTTATAATATTTAAAATCATGATCAAATTGTTTTTTAAGAAATTGAAATGTTGATAAATATGGGCAATTTTATAAAATTTAAAGACAATTTTGAGAGGTTCAAATATATATATTTTTAAAGAAGTCTTCTTTGCCACAATTATCTCATATATTTTTTATGTCATGTTTTGTAGTTCATATTTGTATGCTTGTGCAACATTTGTTTTTGTTTTTTGGTTGATGATGAATAACCATTGGTACATTTTGCCAAACCAATATTCATGGCTAGGCAATACCAAATTGTATTCAATAGCCAACATGTATGTTTTTTTGTTTTGGTTTTACACAAGTATTTTTCCTTGGGTTTATGTAGCTTTAAGTTAGTTATTTTGGACATAAAGAACATATAATAAAGTTATCCTTAGAGTCCTCCCTAGTCCCATGTCCTAGTTTCATTCGTTATTTTTGGTTATCCGTGAAGCCCCCAAATCAATAGATGAAATCTAGAAATTCGGGATTGGTGATGAAAATAAAGGGTGAAGAAAATTTGAAACGTTTTTACTCTTGATATTTTAAAAGGTTTCCATAGAAAAAACTCCTTAAAGTTTGAATTTTTGGGCTTTTTTTTGTTTTTACTACAATTTTTTTTAAGGGTGTCAAACACTATGGACTACATAAAATGACTTTTAGGATTCTTTCTACGTGCAATTATGTAAATAGGCTCCTTCACTTTTCACTTCTTTTTCATCTTCACTTGTGGGAACCCCCCCCCCCCCCCCCCCCCTTTTTTTTTTTTTTTCTCTTTTTTTTTTTTTTTTTTTTTTTTTTTTTTTTTTTTT
>Ga0209208_10009825_pt1 | contig 12532 bp, 6 predicted proteins | sample S1TSphfallax_3_FD_187694 | JGI IMG/M metagenome (GOLD analysis project Ga0209208, IMG submission 187694) | Host-associated microbial communities from peat moss isolated from Minnesota, USA - S1T2_Fd - Sphagnum fallax MG (SPAdes) (version 2) | ecosystem: Host-associated > Plants > Peat moss >...
TGTACCTCCTTCTAACTCCTACTTGCTGCCTCTCACTTGCTACCACTACCTCTCCCCCACCCCAAAAACCCTAAACCCCAAATTTCTCATTCCATCATCTTGCTGAGTTGCATGCCATTTCCTTGTGATCTTTGTTTTGTGGTCTCTATGTCATCAGCAAGGTTGCCATCTCTGCAAATGACATAACAATGTCCTTTTATCTATCCGAGGTTGCAGGTTGTCCTTGTGTATGGTAAGACTCTTGGTGTGGGGTGTTCCCAAAATAAGCAACTGCAATAAAATACCAAAGAAAAGAGTGGAAGCAACATTGAAAAATGTGAAAGATGCCATTGCAAGTGGTTCAACATGATCTATCAAGGATGAAAGAGATGTTCTTATTAAGGTATGTACATAGGACAATCTCTTTATATCAAGGTCCTAGAGCATTGCCAGTGGCAGTCACAATTTCATCCTGAATAGTATTTATCACATCCAAACTTCCAAGGGTTAGAAGTTGAAAGAACTCGCCCATCCTCACTGATAATCTTGAAGAAGTGCACAACTTTAAGAGAAATTGTTTAAGGGTCACCACTTGGGTCAATCAATATGGTTGGCGAATAAAAAACAATCAAAATTATTATTTTCATTTTCTTACTATTTTCTTAGGGCCTCCAAGGTGCCCTTAATAATGAGAGTGGGTTCAAAGAAACAAGCTTCAAAAACTTGGTTTCTTTGTATCAAATAATATATTTCAATAGTACATTATTTAAAGTATCGTTCATCCGAATAAGAATTAAAGCATAGGGTTTAGAGGTTAAGAGAATTTTTATTTTTATTTTCTGAATACAAAGTCCAATGCTATGAAATGAAATAAACCCATTGAAATAACATGACACAAAAATTCATGTGCGTATTAGCTCACCCATTGTATTAAATAAAAATACTTGGGGATCAAGCCTAAAGACGTGCTCAACTGAATTGGGTTGAGGGTTTAGGGTTTAAACCCAGGTTTAGGGTAAAAATGAATTGGGTCTGTGCTCAACTCCACCTTGTGCAAGTCCTTATTCTTGTAAAGCCTGCTGCAAAGGGCTTTACCCTACACAAAATCTTAACAAGGATATAAGTCATATGATGTAGTAATTTCCATTTCAAATCCAAATCACTTTTCTTTCATAAGCGGCATACACACATTCATGTGATTTGAGAGCCACATTGGACATTCCGGATACTTTGGCTATCCTCATTTGAGGGACTCCTTTGAAATGATCCATTGTTTGAGTGGGTTCAAGTAAATGAAAGTGCAAAGCACAAAAGAATCCATTTCCCAACTATGTTAATCACAAATCTGCCTCTCACAGAGATGATGCAATTGGAGGCAAAAGTCATAGCAATGTGATTTCTGGGGGGTGGAATACTATGGCATGTGTGATGTGGCCAAACACAGAGAAATGAGAGAGCTTACGTACTTGCAACCCATGTACATTCCCTTGTGCAAAGTCCTCTAATTCAAACATTTGAAAGCCCAGATGTATAAATCCATTACTCTGTAGTATTGGTTTTGAGTTGAAACCAATGTTGGGTGGGTATCAAGAAAGGGGGAGCACCGGTCAAGATTTCAAGCCGGTTCTCAGCTGGAATATTGTTAGGACCACCTTTTGTGATACCATGTTTGAGACCCATCCCAAAGGTTCTCACTAGAATGAGAACTGGCCACTTGAAAACTGGCCTCTTTAGAAATTATTAATCTTATGAATTAATGAATAATAGGGTTCAATTTTCAACATAGAGGTTTATGGGTCTAACCTAGGTGATAAGTAAGATCTAGTATCTAGTGTTTAGGGTAGTGGTAAGTAGGGTTTCAAAAAAAAAGGAGTCATTGTTTGCACAAAGAAAATGGCATTGCAATCTTGTGGATTGAGTGGCTTCATTTTTCCATAACCATTGATAAGCTAACTTGTGTCATAATTTTTCATAATTCTTTGAGTTTTGTTTTGTCATTGAATAGGTTTTAGTATTCGCCACTACATAATTAGTAGGTTCAACTCATTCCACCTACTGATTCACTAGTCTTTATTTAATGCTAGCCCTTGTGGTTGGTTCTACCAAGTGTGCAGTTGCCCTATAAGAATTGCATTTTTTTAGCAAAAAAAAAAAATCCCAATTCATCATGTAAAAACATTAACTTTGATAATTGGTTTGTGAAAATTGGCTTTGAAAATTAGTTGTTATTAAATGCACGAGAAACCATTAGTTTGTAAACAAGTTGGAATCCAAAATTTTGAAGCCCTTGGTAGATGAAAAAAAATAGACAAAGAATTGAAATGGTTATTATAATCTCTTCTAAAAACCAAACTTGACAATTCTTTTTAAAAACTTAAAATCTCCCAACACTAGTTCAAACCCACTAATGTGCATGTGAAAGCCTTGTTTGCCCTCTACTATTGAGCTTGACTTGTGGCTACCGACCACTTGTTGGTCAAGTCTATTATTGGGCTTCCAAAAAAAGAAAAAAAAATCTACCATCACAAGGGCTAGGGGACTAGGGCTCAAGCATGGAGCATCCCACATTCTAAAAACTAGCTATCAATAGGACTTTACTTATTGTTTAAACTCCTTTATGTCTTGAATATTAGTCTTCAAACTATTAAAGAAAAAAATTGGTTAAAACATCCAAACAACAAAATGGATTTCAATGACCAAGCATGGACAAATAGATCTCATAAATCAATCAAGACATAGAAGTTATAATATTTTAGGAAAAAAGATGTGAAGCTTGGTAACATTACCATGATCCATATGCATTTCAACAATGAAATCCTTCTTCAAACTTCAACCTTCCACACAATAATAAACTCTCCCTTTTCTTTCCAACTTTGAAGCATTGTTCAAAATAAAAAGTTTTACAAAGTGAAAATTTTGTGCTTAACCATATCAATGACTAGCTTCAAATGCAAGGTCAATATATTTTTTAGGGTAGTTTTCATAAACATGGTTACCAAAAAAAAATGTTCATCCTCAACTAAATCAATGACTTGCAAAATAAGAAGATCAACCAATCTAATGCACATCCCATGCACAAAAGGATTCTATGTTTAAAATGATGTAAGGGTTATCCAACTTAGTTAGCAAGTTCAGATCAAAATGGTTTTTGCATTGTCAACTTAACATTGTTTTTCATGGTGAGCACAAAGAAAGGTCAAAAGTAATGATTGAGAGCAATGTTGGAACCTATAGTCACTAATCCTACCTTTTTACATTGGCAAAGGGTTGCCTTGATGATTTTAAAATGAATACAAACCTCTTTTTGAGTTCTAATAATAGTTAATACATTAGGAAACAACTTGGACAATATTACATATTAGATCCTAGGTTAGGACTAGGCCTTACATCTCAATTTGAGGTTAAAGGGTAGCTTTTGACATTAATGTTTCACATACTAAATCATCACCTTCCCATAAATTTCTCTTGTAACAAAACCATGAATTGTCATATCCTTGTTAAAAAGATGGTCCATATACAAAATATGTTGCCCATAAAATTGAAAACCCAAATGGTCAACCTTTGTATTCAAAATTGTGAACAACAATAGATTATGTGTTTTTGTGAACAAAGCTAATCAAAGCATGGAAATTGATGATTGCATCACCTTTTTTTTAAATTCGAAATTGTAATGCATGTGGTATACTTCTTCACAATTATTATTATTGTTATGAAATCACACACAAACACACCCTTGGATTGTGCAATTTTAATCAAAAAATGCATTGTATTTAAGAGTGGCATGATAATATTCAACCCTTATAATGTTTTCATAGAAATGAGAAAAATTAGATTTGGTAGTGCCTATGCAGATGCATCCATAGAAGGACAATGTAATACTTAAACACATATTTCACAAGGTTGATCATATATGTCCATCTAGTTTTGATGTTGGGTATTATTTTATTGCCCTTAATTTTCATGATCTTTTCCAATTTGGTAAACTTCAAATGTCTCAGCTAGGACAAAAATAATCATATAAACATTGCAAATGACTTTCAATGTAAGTCAACAATGGTAGGTTTGTTTGATGAACCACACAATGCCTTAATGATGAATGGAACATATTAACATTTGATTTGCATTGTCAATTTTAATTTAGGGCTTCAAAAGCTATTGGTCCTAGTGTTAGCACTAAAACACAATTCAACCTTTTAACAATATCCTCATCCTTTGGGGCCTTGTGTAAACATCAAGGAATGCATGATAAAAAAACATATGACTATTTTATCCAAATCCATGTAACAAATGTTTAAAATTTGACCAAAAAAACTTTGACACCAATCATGTACAATGTAAACACACTTGTTTTTAATTTTCATATCCATTCAAATGTAACTTCATCACAAGGGATAGAAATTTAGCAATTTGGGCCACAAATTCAATGTCCTACTCTAGACTTGATGTCAATTACATTCTTTATACATTCTTTGGGACTAAAGATGCACCCTTCAAGGTCACCAAAAATAAGGCTTTCTACAATACTTATATGTGTGTTAAAATTTTGAAGTGAAAGAGTTTACAAATTCAAGGGCCTGAATTTGGTTTCTTTGTGAACCCGTGTTATTAGATTAAAGTATAACAACACAACAAATTAACTTGATAAATGCAAGACTATTATTAAAACTTGACCACTTAAAAAATGATTGGACAAGTAAATAATGATAGCAACCTCAATAAACAATGAACTTGTGAAGGCATAATGGAATTCTTGCACCTCGTAGTCAATATTAATGTGTGCACCTTAAATTGTAATGCAAATTGCTTGCATGGCATAAGCACCAATTCAAGCTATTACAAGTAACATATATAGACATCATAGGATGTGCACATGAAGAATGTGATACACATTGCTGGTTGCATAATACAAAGTGCACACAAACACTATGTCAACAAATAGGTTAAATTGTAGAAGTTAAATAAAAACTTAACAAAAAAGTTGCAAACCAAACACTATAATTTGCAAATTACACTAAAAACAAAAGGTGGACAATACATGAACATTGATTAATTTACAAGAGAGAGATTGATAATGCACGCACATTTGAAACATTACATGACAATATCATGCACTAAACATTACACAAGCAAGCTAGACAATAGATAACGATAGTGAATTAAACATTACAATGGCAAGGTGCTAAACACATAAGGGCAATCCACATGCAATACCAAGGTCACAAGTAAATTTTAAAACAAATGAAAATGAATAAGGGTTTAGAAATTTCTTGAACCCTAAATTCACGAGGTTTGCATGTTGCCTTGAACATTGAAGCATTGTGCCAACAATGATTCCCAATTTTGAAAGTTGTTCAATTTGCAATGAGTCCCCAAATTCAACATCACCAATCAAGGAATGACAAGCACTCACAATGACCACAATGATGTAGAGGTAAGTTGGAACTAAATAACATGACTTATGAGTCCAATAAGCAAGAATGATAGTCCAACAAATGAAAAGAAAGTGTGTGAGTCACAAGAGTTAGGCTCCCTACTAAGCCCTAATAGTTTCACACAAGTGCAAACTACACATTACACACATAAATTGGCACACATTGCACACATAGATTGGCAAAAAAAATTAAAAAGAAAGTGTCAAAGTTGCAAAATGAATAAAAATAAATGTGCTTTTGTAGTATAAACATCAATTTGCAAAATGGGTTTTATGGAGGTTTTATGTGTGGTATTTGGTAAAAGTCACATCACGGAAAATCCTTTTTGTGATTTTTGACACCAATAATTAGCTCAAAGTTTTGGGAATTTTCATTATTAAAAAAATTGATTGTAAATCTCATATGTATAATTTGATTCAAAATCAAATATACTAAAAAAATTTGGGAAATTATTATTCCATTCATCACCACTTGCATGTATGTTTATTTTTGTGTCAAAGATTGTTATCTGCATGTTTAGTGGAGGCAATTTAAATTACTATTGGGAGGATATTTGTTTAATTTTGATCATATCAACTAGGTCCTAGTAATTTATCTCTTATGAAGCTTGCATATCAATTGGGCACAAACATTCATTTTTTTTTTTGAATTTGGTACCAATTTGGTACATATTTATCAATCAATGGACTTGTTTTCACAATCAAGCTTATGATGTAAATATTTTGAATGGACAATTTCATGAGGTATTACCTTTTGAGCATTCAATATTGCTTTCATAAGAAATATTTTTTTCCAACCAGTTTACATGAATGTGATCATAGTCAAATGAATAAAAAACCACATTGAACAATTGTTAAAACTACAAACTTTATTATAGAATCTTATGTGGTACTATTTGAATCTCATGTTAATCATAGGAAGTTCTGTTAAATGATTGATATCAATGTTAAAGAATTCAAATATATATAATTTAATTTCAATTTTTGATTTTAGTAAAACATTTTTGAACTTGAACAATATCTAATTTAGATAAACATATTTTAAAAAAAACACTAGTTGAAGATTATCTTAATATAAAAAAATTTGAGATGATAATAACCCATTACCTACACTTGAAAAACATTCACAATTAAAAAGATGTGGAATTTGATTTTAAAAAAAATTCAAAGTATGTTGAACATAATTTTATCATTTCAAAAGTCCTTTATCACATGTAAATGAAGTGTATTGTACATGACATATAAAACAAAGCTAGATAGCTTATAATATAAGAAATTAAACCTTCAAGTAGTTAGCACATGTGATTTGTTTTGAAATTATAATCATTTTTGAAAATGAAATCTAGATCTACACTTTTTTTTTAAAATTCACATATATGCAACAATGATCAAAATATAACATGTGATGTATTAGTGCCACTTTAGGAATATATAATAACAAGTTGCCCAAAGAACCATTCAAAAAATATTTTTTAATAAAAAGTCAAAATCATTACACAAGGACCCACATTGTCTTTAATTAATAATGTTGTTGGTTCATTTGATTGTGATTCTCACCCACACAATGAATATAGACCATTTTTATGAACATTTCTATTTACATGGATTTATATAAAAATAAACTTTCATTAATGATAACCCCACTTGATTATCCAAAAAGAAGATGGGAAATCATTTTGAATTTGGCATTGATGGTAATTGACTATCATCAATTGCTTTAGATTCTATAACATGTTAGAAATGATAATTAACAAATTCAACAAATGTGGAAGGCATGGTGTCTATTCACCACCTTGCTACAAAACTTTCAAAAAACTTATCAAAGTATTTTGGTGAGTAAAACTTAACAGTGTTGGAAGAGAATGTATTAGAAAATGTACTTGCAATGGCTATACATGCAAATACTTAAAAGCATGTTCCCTCTTCCATTTCCTTCTCTTATTTTATTTTTCTATTTTGCTACCTCTTATGCAATTTTACAATAACATTCAACAAAGCTTTCTATGTTCATGATGTGTTGCATTTGGATGTAAAACACTAAGAAAATGGCAAGTAGAATGTAATTGTTTTTCAAGACATTTATTATTACCATTCATTCTTGTTGTAAAAGGTTTTTACATGTTTAGGCTTTATCATTTAAAACCGTGGTTGTTTTCATGGTTGTATATTGTTTTGGTGGCACCCTAATTATATGCACATGATCTACAAATGATTAATTAAAAGTTGCATTAATGTTCACATGTTTTGACACATTATATTTGTTTACCTTTTATTACTTGTTACCACATTAGGTCATGACACATCATCTACCTTTTTTTCACATATTATTTCACTCCTATAATAAACTCGTAGATTATATCTACATGTTTCCAGACACGAGTTTCTATTGTCCTATCCTAATATATTGATGTAATTGCTAACTTGTGTTTGGATTATAGCTACATGCTTCCAAACTTTTGACTAACTTGGTTGACTATCGATTTTGAAACTACTTGATCAATATACTTGTATTGTTTAAGCTTATCAACATTAACCAACACATGATTGAATTCAAACTTACTCAAAGTTATAAGTAATACAATATTTTTAGGAAATAAATATTGTATTTCATATGGACGATACCACCATTTTTTGAACTTACTAACTTTCTCCTAAAACTAACAAAACCAAAACACATAATTACCAAACTAAAAGTTTTTCTCTAAGTGGTGTTGATATGACCACAAGTATTTGTTCCATTAAGCTTTGGCTATGTTCTCCTATGCATTTGATTGATATTCTTGTAAGTTTCCCAACTCATGTAATTGATTTATTAATATTCGTACTAGGTTTGCATCTTGTAGTCCTTCAGTACGAGATGGAATAACATACTATGTCAACATTAATGAGTGCAAAGCATACACCAAGTGGTATGGTATATACATGGTTGCAACCTTGTATGTAGTCTTGTGCAAAAACATCATTATCGATAAGTGTTTGTCTAAATCTATACAATTTTCATTCAAAATGTTCATTAGTAATGTTTTAATCAGTTTGTTAATGAATTTTGCATGTTCGTTCCCATGTGGGTAGTAAGTTCTTGAACTAGCATGTTTCAACAAAAAATGTTTAGTAAAGTGTTTGATTACATCATTAATGAAATGCACACCTTAATTTGTAACCACTATCAATGAAATTCAAACTTGGACTATATACATTCATAAATGAACTTTGTTGTCATTGTTGTTATGTTGGTTTGAAACGTACATGCTTCCATCCACTTAGTGGCAAGGTTAATAACCATTAGTTTGTATTTGTTCCCCAATAACCTACTAATTGGGTTGATGGGTCCCTTGAAATCCAACCTTCATTTCATAAATGATTCCTCTAGTAACAAAATCACCAATTTTACCAAATTCATAATCTTCATGCCACCTATTATTTGACACATGTCACACCCCTTGCAATACTTCACCACATCTTCAAATAACGTAACTCGCCAATATTTTGCATCTATGGTCTTCTTGTAATTTATGCAACATAATGACCACCTACTACCCCCTCATGTATCTACTTGAATATTACTAGTATTTTTTCTATTATAAAACATTTCCATAATGTGTTGTCTTGTCCATATTTATAAGTATTCCATTTCGAATGGTGAAGGGTTATGCCTTTCTAACAATTTTTTGCTTTTGTGTCATTGTGAATTGTCATGTTTGCATATAGTCTCACACCTTTTTTTATCCATATAGGTTATACTATAAATAATGTAGCATTTATTATTTAGGTTGGAACACCTATTAGTTCTACATATCAAACAATTTTACTAATGCATCAACCATTACATGGGTCCAACCCTAGTTTAAACTATAGTGAAATTATAGTCCAAAAAAACAATCAACTTGTTATATACATGTCATAGTGTCTTGTTCACCATGTAAATTAATGCCATGTGGTTTACATGGAAAATAAAATTATCTAATGAGTAATGTTTAAACTCATCTAAAGGGCAAACCCATCCTTGGATGGTACCACAAAGAACATTATAACCCAAATTTCTTATACCCAATCAACTTTAGAATAATATATGTTCGTTCTTTAAAAAAAAATCATTTTGAATTTTATATCAAAAGATCACCAAATTTCATGTAAAATTTGAAACTTCAAATGGATTTACAAAAAAAAAAAGTTTTAATATTGACAAATTTGAATTTAATCTAAGTTGTAAATGGGAATATGCACAAAGTGCCTAGGTTGTGCCTTGTGTGATAAGTGGCAACCTTAAAAACTCATGATGATGAAATTTCAACTTGATGTGATGGGATTAAAATGATAATGACATGAAAAAAAACTTAAATTTACAATTTTTTTACCCTAACTGCAAGTTGAAAAAGCTGTATTTTTGCTCCAAAAAAAAATGGTTGAAATTTGAAAGAAATCATGAATTCACATGTAGACTCTTTTAGTAAGCACTAAGACAATATTAAGTTTTTTTTTTTTTTTTTTTTTTTTTTTTTTCTTCAATTTTTGAATATAAAAGACTTCACAAATTCTCCCAAAAACTTAGCAAAGTCAGCCAAATTTACACTTGAAAACAAAACTTTCCCAATTTTGGTCTAAAAATGAAAAACAAACATTAGAAATTAAAGGTTTTAATTCTTAACAAGAAAATTATGTAATAAACATAGTAGCATACCACTCCAAGAAACCCCAAACATGTATAAAGTTATTGAAGTTATACCCTTTGATACATATGTACAAGCAAAATGTACCTTTATTTGATTTGGATGAATGTTGGGTGGGTATATTGATTTTAGTATATTCGTTATAAACAAAGGTACATACAAATTTTAAAAAATTCATCATGTAAAAGTATATAAACTAAAAAAAAACATTTAGTCTAATTGAAAGTAAAGGTAAATGATAAACATTTTATCTTATTCATTGGGTAAGGGTAAAGGCAAATATTTCATCATTTGCCTTATACATAACATGCAAGTATAAGTACATAAGTGTAAGGTAAAACATATTTACACAAATATAACACATTTGGAAATGAAGAAAGACAATTGCTTATGTAATTTGCCTTGCAAACATGAGCATGTGAAATTTCAAACATCTTTTATATATATACATATATATATATACAATCAATCAACAACCTCAAAAATATATTCAAAGCATTTTTATAATGACCAATGGTATAAAATCTAAAGGGGTGCTAAGAGCATATGGCAAGTTTTTTCCAACAATAATTAATGTCATGAATAAAATAAAATTCCAAAACCAAATATAGTCAATAATTAATCACCATAATTCAAAAAAATCTATCATAACCGCATGTATTGCAAAATATGGAGATGCATACATGGTATAAAATGATTTTATACATATACCCTTTGTTTACCCTCTTCAAAATGATTATCCATTCATCGAGCAATGATAAACCTCAACTATATACTAGTTGGGTAAAATAAAAACAGGGTAAGTCTGAAATAGTCACTAGTCGAGTAAGATAATTAAAAAAAGGGCAACTAAATAATCATACCAACCGGGTATGTTATGTTACAAACCTATGGATATATCAGGGTAATAAATCTATTTGCCCAACACTGGTTTGTAGAACATACTAAACTTGCATCAAGGAAATGAAATTCATGAATGAATGCTTACAATACATTTCAAACTTGTTCCAAGAGAGTAGTACTTCTCATATGTCTAGAGAAAATCTGTCCCAGCAAATCCAGGTTGCAGAATTTGGAGGTTGTTGAAGTGGAATTTGGGTTTAGGGTTTAAGGTTTTTACACTCAGAGTGACAGAGTGATTCTGAAACTGTTGTCAGCATGTAGTAGTAGTAGTACCCTATTCCACACACCACAGACGGCTATTGATGTGTGTCTCTCTCTCACACGGCTCCGAGCCGTGTGGGGTAGGAAAATTGGCGGCACATTTAAACTTGAAATGACCTAAGTTGAAGAAATGGGTTGCAAGTTTACACTTAAACATTATTGTTTCAAAGAGAAGTACATGCTCATCTTTTGACTTGTCACTTTGTGTCATTGTACATCACAATACAAGCAGTGTTTTCTGCGCTCACACTAACATTAAGAGTTGGGTTAAGTTCAAGGCTTGCTAATTAATCTCCCTAAGCCTGTGAAAGCTTTACTACTTATTACACAAACCATGCCCAATTTGGAACACATTTATCTTAAAGCACCATGTCAAGCTTCAAATCCAGTGTTGGGTGGTTCTTTGATTTTTATTAATAACCTCCTCTTCTGAAGGTTTCAAATTTTTTTTTGGAAATCAAGCAACCTCTGGTTCCGGTTTTTTGAATTTTTTTGGGCTGGCGAATCCAACAAAGGGGATTTTGGAGACTTTTAAAAAACAAATTCGCCATATCTTGACCAAAAACAAACTTAGAAGTCGCCAGATTTAGACAGTGTGTTCCTGTAGGTCGCCAGAACTAAGCAGGATTCCAAAAAAGATCTACTAGTCCAGCAGGACAGTCGCCATTTACTGCTAAAATTAATGCTGAGGATCCTAGCCAGTGCACCTACTTGAGGAATTTGAAAAAAAAAGAAACACACTGCTCAGGAACTCTGGTTCTGGTTTGTTATGAACCCTTAAACGTTAGAGAGGACCAATTTAGGTCTGTCCTCCTCCTAGTATTCCTAGCTGGGAAGCACACTAGCTTCAAAATTTGACACACTTGGGTTGTAGCTAGCACATCATTGAGTGGGGGCCTTGTTGGTTGTTAATTAGGTTAGTAGTTAAAAGACCAACTGAGCTGACCATCATAGTTAGCTAACAAACTGAAACCCGACAGAAAAATGTTCCCTGACCACTTATCATCCATCCTTCAAGATACACTAGTGGGTGCTGGTTCACTCTGGCGCTCACAAAGAGCAGCTGATCTACAGAATTACCTTCTTGATGGTCCTCCGGTTAACTCGGCTAGGGTGCACTAGCACCCAGAATGAATGGTCCATTCACCTTTTTGAGCAAGGCCTCTCAGTGACCATATTTTAAACCTAAAAAATTGTTAGATTTCAACTCAGAGACCCTGATTTAGAAATATTTCTATGGATACTTGTAAGATTTAGAAAATAATTTAAATGGATATTGGGATTTTTTTTA
>Ga0209208_10009826_pt1 | contig 12531 bp, 8 predicted proteins | sample S1TSphfallax_3_FD_187694 | JGI IMG/M metagenome (GOLD analysis project Ga0209208, IMG submission 187694) | Host-associated microbial communities from peat moss isolated from Minnesota, USA - S1T2_Fd - Sphagnum fallax MG (SPAdes) (version 2) | ecosystem: Host-associated > Plants > Peat moss >...
GCAGAAATCGGACACGCCCCTGCTTCACCAAATGTGCGGAAGAACCTACGATTTGCTTGGGCGACCGGTGCCCGGGAACATGATTTTGGCGGGCCCTGGGGCGTTTCCTGGGAGTAATCCCGAAGATCCGGTGCGGGCTGCCCCTCGACGAGTGATTTGGCCTGCTATCGTCAGTCAACCTTTCGCAGAGCATGGATTTGGCCACAGAAGGGCATGTCGCCTGGCCCATGCCCACGCGATGCGGATCTCCTACACGAAGTCGGCAGACCATCACGCTGGGTGTGATGTTGGCTTTCGGTAGCTGCCCGGCCGCCGCTTTACGATTTTGGTGAAAGCGGCACTGAACGCGCTCTCCGAGCTGTAGCCGACTTCGCTGGCGATCAAAGCCAGGCTCTTGTCTCCGGCTTCGAGCAGTTCACACGCAACCTGCATCCGCCAGTTCATGAGATACACCATGGGCGAAACGCCTACCTTCTTCTGGAAGGTGAGCGCAAAGCCGGATCGGGACATGTTTGCAACTTCGGCCAGTTGCTCAAGAGACCAGCCCCGCTTGTAGTCCGTCTGCATCGCCTCCAGTACCTTAACCAATCGCGGGTGGGTGAGAGCCACAAGCCAGTTGTCCTCTTTGGGCGAGGAGGCGAGATAGCACCGCAAGGTTTGCAGCAGCATGATCGGCGCGAGATGGCTCAAGAGAAGAGAGCGTCCAACAGCGCCAGAGCGCATCTCTGCTCCAAAGCGATCCAGACTTCCACGCAACACGGCGGCGTGATCGGAACTGCTATCCACATGGACTATGCCCGGCAGCCGGCTCCAGAGGACAGAGGAAAGAGGGCCTTGAAATTGAAAGATGATTCCGAGGACAAAGAAGTCGCCTCCCCCATTGCAGCGGGCGGTTCCCTGTTCGGCTTGAGGGAAGAGCTCCACAGCGCAGAACCTGATTGGCAGTGAGAGATCGGTTGCGAGCGTGAACTCTCTGCCTCCGGTCAGGAGAAAGCAGTCACCGGCCCGCAGTCGAACTCTCTGCGAACCGTCCTTCATGGAAAGCCAGCACTCGCCCTTCTGTACGACGTTCAGTGTGAATCCCTCGTAGGCGGGGAAATCGACCGCCCACTGCCCCCCTGCATCGAGCGCAACACTCGTAAAGGCGCGGAGCTTCATCTTGGTGAGCGCCGCGGATAGCGGGTCGATATAGTCGGACACCAAATGCTCGTTCACTCTGGACGCCTCAACATCGAATATGGATTCCTAATCATTGTTAGTCTCCAATAACCAGTCGATACTAGATTGATGAATAGCGCAACCCAAATACATTCTCCTTCGAAGATGCGAATTGCCGTGATCGGTGTTGGCGGGATAGGCAGCGCCTTTGCATTCCAGTTGGCCCGAACCGGCGGAGATGACATCACCGTGGTCGCCCGCCCAGGCTCTCCGCGCTTTCTACAGCTGGTACGCGACCAGGGCATCGTGAAGACCACCGGAGAGCGTGTCGATGTCCATGTGACAGACACGCTGGATGAGCAGATCGCATACGACCTCGTTCTCGTGACGGTGCTCGCACATCAAGTGGAGGCTGTGGTGCCAGCGCTAAGGCGCAGCGCCGCGAAGCGAATTCAGTTTATGTTCAACAACTTTGAGCCGGAGAAGCTGCGCGACGCCGTCGGTGCGGATCGGTGTTCGTTCGGCATGCCCTTTATTCAGGCGACCCTCGATCCAAGCGGTAAGCTGAACGCCACGATCGGAGCCGGGGGCCAGAAGTCGAAGATGGGCAGCGAGGAGTGCGTGGCGATCTTCAATCGGGCGGGAATTCCTGCCGTACTTGAACCTGAGATGCTCTTATGGCTTCGTTGCCATGCTCCTCTGGGTGCCGCTCTTGAGAGTGCCTGCTTTGCCGGTATGCGCCGGGGTGGGGGCGCGTCCTGGGCCGAGTCAATAGCAATCGCCCGTGGTATGCAGGAGAGCTTCACGCTGATTCAGCGACTGGGCTACCGGATTTACCCGTCCATGAAGGCGCTGCTGCACGCCGCTCCGGCATGGTTGGTCGCCGTTCTGTTATGGTCGCTGTCGCGCATTCGGTCCTTCCGCGAGTTGCTTGCAACCGGCGTGAACGAATGCCGAGCGCTGGTCGATGTGTTCTTACGCAATGCGTCTGAGTTACTGGAGCCTGGTGCGGTGGGCAAAATACTGGCGATGAAACCTGCGCCGGAGGCGGCCGGACCATCACTCGAAAAGTGCCAATAGACGACTGGTTGCCAAGCTGATTCCGAAATAATTCCGAGTCGCAATGCACTCATCCAGCCCTTGGAGCTCTGGATGAGTTCATTGGCCCGTTCTCGCCAATTGAACAATCCAAAGCCACCAACATTGTCGGCAAGTTCCGCCCTTCTTGCCCCTCAAGTCTCCTCCGGTCCTTTGCCAAGAGAGCGGCAGCCAACCCTATAGCTGCTGCCGCTCGTCGTCATGTCGCTCGTTCCAGCTATTTTTCTAGACCATTAATCGGCTGCGAAGCTGGCACCGTCACCCGTCACAAGAATCGTGTCCGAAGGACTGAATTGAGGGTTAGCCAACGCGCGTCCGCCTTTCCCAACCCACGTCTTCGTCCAACTGCGGGCAACAATCCGCATCAGGATCAGAATGGCGAATGCCAGAGCGGCATAGGCGATCCAGCCCGACTTGAAGCTGCCCGTATGCTGCTTGGAATAGCTCAGAACGTTGGGGAGGACCGAGCCGCCGAGGGCGCCGATCTCACCGATCATGCCTCCCGCGACCGCCGTGGTAAGCGGCCAACGCAAGGGCACTAGCTGGAAAGTGGCGCCGTTGCCCGCGCCCAGTGCCGCAAAGCACAGCATGAACAGCAGCGTCGTCATCAGCAGCGACGGCGCAGCCATCAGGCCGAACAACCCGGCGATTGCAATCAGGAATACAACCGATAACGTCGTGATGCCTCCGACCTTGTCCGCGAAGTAGCCGCCAACCACGCGGGTGGCGCTTCCGGTGAACGTGGCCAACACGGTATACGTGCCTGCCTGTACCTTGGTCATATGGAACTGCGCATAGTAAAAGGACGGCAAAAACGTGGCCAGGCCGATAAAGCCGCCGAAGGTGATGATATAGATCAGGTTGAAGTACCAGCCGTCGGCTTCGAAGAGGCAAGATAGATGCTCTTTGAGGGTGAGGTGTTCGTGGTCTGGTGGTTCCTTGGCGAAGAAGATCATCACTCCAAGCGGCAGGCACATCATGGCGGCGGCGAAGCCGTAGACATGCGACCAGCCGAAGTGCTGTGCCAGGCGCGGAGCGAAGAGCGAAGCGACTGCCGTGCCGCTGTTGCCGGCGCCGGCGATGCCCATGGCCAGCCCCTTGTACTGTTGCGGGAACCACCCTGAGCCGAGTGACAGTGCCACGCCGAAGCTAGCGCCGGCGATTCCCAGCAGCACGCCCATCGCCAGCACGTTGTTGAAGGTATGTACGAAGAAGAAGCCGTACATCAGCGCGATCACGATGGCGGACATCTCGACGATCGCGGCATTCTTCCGCCCGATGTACTGCGAGACGACGCCCAGCGGAAAGCGCATGAATGCACCCGCGAGCGTAGGGACCGACACCATCAGGCCGATCTGCTGCGGCGACAGGTGGAACTGGTCCGAGATGAAGGGTCCCATTGCCCCATTCAGCACCCAGATTGCGAAGCTGAAGTCAAAGTAGAGAAAAGCGGCGAGAAGCGTCGGCGGGTGGCCGGACTTCATAAAGATCTTGTAGCTTGCCATGAAGGTTTCCTCCGGAAATTTTGTGTATTCGGTAGAGCCTCAGCGGGCGACGTCACGGTCGCGGTTACGGGGCCGTCTGGTGTGCTGCAAACACCGGCGTCATGGCCGGAAAAACTGTGCGTGCGCTTAGTGCGCAACTGTCTTCTGCACCTTCACCGCGCACTGTTTGAAGTTGGGTTCGCGCGAGATGGGGTCGAACGCTCCGAGAGTCACCCGATTGGAGTTGGTCTCGGCAAAATGGAACGGCATGAACACCTGGCCAGGCGCGACGATCGACGTAATGCGCAGCTCCAGGTCCGCGACTTTGCCTCGCCGCGAAATTACCGTCACATGGTCGTGCGAGCGGAGCTTGAGACGCTCCGCGTCCACTGGGTTCATCTCCAGCCACGCATTCGGGACCATACCATTCAACATCTCCACGCGCGCGGTCTTGGTACGGGTGTGCCAGTGCTCGACAGTGCGCCCGGTGTTCAGGATGAAGTTGTACTCGTGGTTGGGCTGCTCGACGAACGGGTCGCACGGCACGCAATGCAAAATCGCGCGGCCGTCCTCGGTTGGATAAATCCCGTCGGCATACAAGCGGTCGCCGCCCCACTGGATGCCGCCAGCGGCTTCAATCTGCTCCCACGTATACGGGCTATAGTCGCACATCCGGCCCGCCGAAACCCGCTGCCACTCCTTGTAGGCATCGTGTGTGGTGGTCCACCCCGGATACAGCATCTCGCGCACTCCGAGCCGTTCCGCGATGTTGAGGAAGATGTCGAAGTCCGGACGCGCTTCGCCTGGAGGCGCCACAATGCGGTTGACCTTGCTGATCCGCCGTTCTGAATTCGTATAGGTGCCTTCCTTTTCGCCCCACATCGCCGCCGGCAGCACCAGATCCGCGAAGTCGCTCGTGGGCGTGGGATGAAACCCATCCTGCACCACCATAAATTCCACGCTCTTCAACGCCTGTTCGAGCAGCGCATAGTTCGGAAACGACACGACCGGATTCGTCGCGACGAACCATAGCGCCTTGATCTTGCCTGCGACCGCCCCCTCGATGATGTCCGGGTATGCCATGCCGCGCTCCGTCGGGATCGTATTCACATCGACGTTCCAGATCGCAGCCAGTTCCTCGCGATGCTGCGCGTTCTCGTACTTGCGGTAGCCGGGCAGCGCGGAGGTAAATCCACTCTCGCGCGTCCCCATTGCATTGCACTGGCCCGTAAGGGAGAATGGCGCCGCGCCCAATCGCCCGATGTTGCCCGTGATCAAGGCCAGGTTGTTGATCGCCGCTACCGTCACAGCGCCCTGCGTCGAGTGGTTCACGCCCATCGTCCAGCCGATGAAGCCCGCCTTGGCCCGTCCATACAGCTGCGCCACCTGCTCGATCCGGTCGATCCGAAGTCCCGTGACCTGAGCCACACGCTCTGGCGTAAACTCGGCGACGAAACGCGAAAACTCTTCAAACCCGGACGTATGCCGCGCGATATACTCGCGATCGATCAGCCCATCGCGGATCAGGATATACGCGATCCCATTCAGCAGCGCGATGTCGCCACGCGGCTTGATGGCAAGATGAATGTCCGCCATCATCGCGGTCTTGGTGACGCGCGGGTCAACCACGATGAGAGTGCGTTCGGGACCGCGTTCCAGCCGATGGCAGAGAATCGGATGGTTATCCGCGATGTTCGACCCCACCAGAAGAACAACGTCCGCCAGCGCCAGATCCTCATAGCTGCCCGGCGGTCCGTCGCTGCCGAACGACAGCTTGTAGCCGGAGACCGCGCTCGCCATACACAACGTCGTATTGCCATCGTTGTTCGGCGTTCGGAAGCCAAGCTGCACCAGCTTGCCCAGCGTGTAATACTCCTCGGTCAGCAGCTGTCCCGTGCCCACCACGCCCAGCGAAGGGAAACCATACTTGGCCTGGATCGCTCCAATCCGCTCGACCATCGTATCCAGCGCCTCGTCCCATGACACCGGAACCAACTCGCCATTCTTCCGCAACATCGGCTGCGTCGCCCGTTCCGGCGACGCCAGAATGTGGTGCTCACTCAAGCCCTTCGGACACAGCTTGCCCAGATTGACCGGATGCTCCGGGTTGCCGCGCGCCGCCACAGCCTTGCCATCCTTGACCCCGATCAACATGCCGCAGCCAACCGAGCAATACCCGCACGTCGTCTTCACCCACTGGTCCGCAACCCGCGAAGCCGCCACCTTGCCGAAGCGCGCATCCTTCCCGTAGGCATACTTCTCCCGCGCCGTATCGATGCCGGCCGCGCGCTTAATCTTCGAGATCAAACTCATGCGTGTACCCCTTGGGGCCGGTTACGAACAAAAGTCAAGGCCATATTCAGCGGCACGACCGAGACGAAGAAGAGATACCGCGCCAGCAGCACCGACGCGAAGCCGCACGCCATCGCGAACGACGCATGACCCGCCGCGGCGCACAGTACGCTGACCAGGGCCAGCGCGATTGCGCCGATCAGGTGCGGCCTAAAGCTTTGGCCCGCCAGCAAAGAGAACGTCGCACGCGATTCAACCACTCCCGAGTCCTTGAGCCGCAGCGCCCGCACACCCTGATTTACCAGCCATGCGGCAGTGGCGATTGCAACCAGCCACGCTCCATAGCTGGGTCGATAGAAGGCGTCTGGCGCAATCCGAAACGCGGATGGAACCGGCAGCAGCCGCGAACCCTCTTCCAACAGCACTGCCAGCAAGCTCCCGAGCAGGGCCGCGGTCAGCACAAAATCGATCGGCGTATGCACCGTGTTCCACGCCGGCCTCGCCCGCACCAGGTAGATCGCGGCGCTCGCCAGAGTCCCTGCAAGTCCGAGAACCGCCGCGCTCCAATCCAGCGACTTGACCAAGCCACTCGGCACGGCGCGATTCAGCTCGACCGCCGCGGTCACGAGTGTGGCACTTGCAAGCGCACCCGCGAACAACGTGAACAGCAGCACCTCGCGGCTCAGCCATGAACGCCGCCACATCTTCAGGGCTCGCCACGCATAGGCGGGCCGCCCCAGGTGCAGCGTCGAAAGGGTAAGCGCCGCCGAGGTTATGCCAAGCAATATCGCCAGCCGCACCGCATCCAGCCCATGCCACGACAACAGCACCCACAGCGCGCCCGATACCCCCTGCATCAACGAAGTCATATACACCAACGGCAGATGCGCATGTTCGGGCTGAATCTGCCCTGCGTCTACACGCTCCAGTTCCGCGCCGGTCCTCTCGGGCAGCGTAATTCGCGTCGTCGAGATGGTCTGGTTCGCAGACGGCAGCCCCGGGCTGTCGGCCGCGGCAAAGTTCTGCCGCCACTCTGCCATGTTCACGATCTCGATCTCGATCGCACTCTCCGGACAGGCGTTTACACACGCCGGTTCGAGCCCATCCTCCAACCTGCCCTTGCACATATCGCACTTGCCCACCACGCCTCGCTCCGCGTTGAACTGCGGCACGCTGTACGGACAATTCCAAACGCAATAGCTGCACCCGATGCAAGCATCCGCAGAATGCACCACGATGCCGGTAAGCGGGTCCTTCGTGTATGCATCCACGGGACATCCGCGCAGACAATCCGCATCGAGGCAATGGTTGCAGCCCATCGAAAGATAATGCCGCTGCGTCTCCGGATAGCTGCCGCCTTCAAGCTCTCCAATCCGCCGCCACAGAATGTCCGCGGGGTTGCCATTCTGCTCATTGCAGGCTACCTCGCAGGATCGGCAGCCAATGCACTTCGTCATGTCGAAATGGAACCTGTACTGCTCGCCCTCGGCCAACTCGCGATGCGGAATAAGCGACGTCTTCACCGCCACCCTATCGAACACCAGGCCGTTCTCCGTCAGGCGCACCAGCGCCGGACTCTGTCCATCGACCGCCCGTTCGTGAAGTGGTAACGCCAATGCATTCCTGCTTTCCATTGCAGATGCTCAATACACGTCCCGGTGATACCGCTTGCCGTCGTGCAGTTCCTGCACATACTCTTTCGCGCCTTCTTCGTCGCGCCCGCCATGCCGCTCAATCACCGCATGGAGCGCGAGATCGACGTCCTTCGCCATGCGGGACGCATCGCCGCAGACATACACGCTCGCGCCCTGCTCAAGCCACGCATACATCTCCGCGCCAAACTCAATCATGCGGTCCTGCACATAAATCTTGTGCGCCTGGTCGCGGGAGAACGCCGTATCCAGCCGCGTCAAAACGCCGCACGCCGACATCCGCTCCAACTCTTCCCGATACAGAAAATCCGTCGCCGCGCTGCGTTCGCCAAAGAACAGCCAGTTCCGGCCTTTCGCGCCCACCGCGCAACGCTCATGCAGAAACCCGCGGAACGGCGCGATTCCCGTACCCGGTCCGATCATGATCACCGGCGCGTCTGTATCCGCCGGCAGCCGGAACTTCTTGTTCTGCTGGATATACACCGGCAGCCGCCCGCCAATCTCGGTCCGGTCGGCAAACATCGTCGAACATACCCCGCCGCGCTCCCGGTTGTGCGAGCGATAGCGGACGACCGCCACGGTCGCATGCACCTCGCCCGCATGGGCCTTCGGGCTCGAAGAAATAGAGTAAAGCCTTGGTGCCAGCTTCGGTAGCAGTTCCGCAAGCTGCTGCGCGCTCGCAATCACACCCGGGTATTCGGTCAGCAGATCGATCAAGCCGCGGTCGTAGATGTACTTGTCCAGATGCGTCTGCTGCTCCGGCACGAGCAGTCCCTGCAGCACGCTTACATTCCCGGCCTTCGCGAACCCCTCCACCAGCTTTCTGCTCAACCGCGTCACCTGGAGGTCGTGGCTGAGCGCGTCCAGGATCAACCGCGCCCCCAGCTTCGGCAGCTCCACGATCTCCGCGCCGGAGAGTCCGACGCTTTCCAGTATTTCCGCCACCAGCGCGGGATCGTTCTTCGCAATCACTCCCAGCGCATCGCCTGCGTCGTAGCTCAGGTCCGACCCGGCCAGCGAGAAGCCCATATGCATCGTCAGCTTGCTCGAAACGTCCTGCGTCAGCACGCGTTTCTCCACCAACTCCGCCTGGAACGGGTTATCGCGGTGATAGATGCTCGCGGCCGCGGCCGGCGCGGGTTCCTTCACCGCATTCACCGCAGCCGCGTCAATGGTGAAACCCGACTCCGCCAGCCGCGCCAGCAGGTCCGTCTTCCAAGCTTCAAACGGCTCATCCACCTCAACGTCGCACGTCACCGGCGCCGCCAGCCGGCTGGCACCCAGCGCCGCCAGCCGCTCATCCAGATCCATTCCAAACTTGCAGAAATGTTCGTAGTGCTTATCGCCGAGCGCAAGCACCGAGTAGCTCAGCTTCTCCATTCGAGGTGCCGCCGGATCGCATAGCCGATCGAAGAACGGCCTCGCCGCATCCGGCGGATCGCCCTCGCCATACGTGCTCGCCAGAATCAGCGCGCACTCTTCCTGAGCCAGCGCGGCCGGCGCATACCCCTCAAGCGAAGCCACCCGCGCGGTATGCCCTTTCAGCTTCAACTCCTTCGCGATCTTCTTAGCCAGCCGCTCGCTGGTTCCCGTCTGCGACGCATACAACACGGCGACATCGCGGCTCGCAACCGCGGTGGCGGGCTGCGGTGGCGCCGAAGACCACATGCCCGCAAGGAAGCCGTTCAGCCACGCTCGTTGCGCGGGAGTAAATGGCGCGTTATCCGGAATGTATGGCACGGTCGAAATCAGCGTTTGCCCTCCACCTGCGCGAATCCGCGCAAATCCTCGATCGAATGCCGCCGGGCAAACGCCAGAAACGTCTCATCCTCCGAGAGCTTCTTCTGCGCGAACGCGCCAAACAGCCGCTCTATCACCGGAGGCAAATCCACAAACTTGATCGCCGCAATCAGCTCTCGCGCGAGCCCCTGGTCCTGGTCCGACCCTCCGCCGAGATTCACGTTGTACCCCTCTTCGCCTCCAACCTTTACCCCCATCAGTCCAATGTCGCCGATGTAGTGCTGGGCGCATGAGTTCGGGCAGCCCGTCACATGCAGGTTCACCGGCTGCGTCATCGCCGGGAAACGTTCATCCAGCAGATTTGCCAATGCCACCGCGTGAGTCTTGGTGTCCGTCTGCGCAAACTTGCATCCCCGGTTGCCTGTGCAGGCTACCGTGCCCGAAAGCACCGCGCCTGCCTCGATTTTCAGCCCCGCCTCGACGAGCGCGGCCCTGGCGGCCCCCAGGTTGGCATCCGCGATGTTCGGCACGATCAGGTTTTGCCAAACCGTCAGACGAATCTCCCCGCTGCCGAAGCGCTCCGCCACATCCGCTGCCACCCGCATCTGCGCCACCGGCAGCCGTCCTACCGGCACTGACACGCCGATGTACGAGAGGCCGGGCTGCGCCTGCGCGTGGACGCCGATGTGCCCGGCACGGTCGATGGCGCCGCGGGGCGCGCAGTCTTCGGCGGCAAGCCGCATGAGCGGGAAGGCCAGCAGCTTCTCGGTTTCGGCGAGGAATTTTTCGACGCCCCATTCATCGACGAGATACTTGAGGCGGGCCTTCTTGCGGTCGGTGCGGTTGCCGTTCTCCGCGAAGACGCGGATCATCGCGGCGGCTACGGCGACGGCCTCGTGCGGCTTGAGGATGACGCCGCAGTCGGCGGCGAACTGGCGATGGCCGGTGATGCCGCAGAGGACGACGCGGAAGTAGACGCCCGCTGGCAGGGAGCGGCCTTCGGGTACACGGACGGCGAGAAAGCCGATGTCGTTGGTGTCGGCGACGACCGAGAGCGCGCCGCCGTTGTCGAAGGCGACGTTAAATTTGCGCGGCAGGCCGTACATGTCGCGCGAGTTGAGGATGTACTGGTTGAGGCCCTCGGCGTAGGCGCGGACATCGAGCAGTTCGGCGGGGTCGATGCCGGTAAGGGGCGAGGCAGTGATGTTGCGGATGTTGTCGCAGCCCGAACCGCGCGAGGACATGCCGAGGGACTGGACTTTGTTGAGGACGCGGACGATGTTCTTGGGCTGGAACTCGCGGATCTGCAGGTTGGCGCGGGTGGTGAGATCGCAGCGGCCGGAGCCCCAGTCTTCCGCCATCTCGGCGAGTCCACGCATCTGGGCGGCGGTGAGGATCGCCCCCGGCACGCGCATACGCAGCATGAAGGAGTCCTGCGCGGGCGCGACGTAGAAGAGGCCGTGGAACTTGAAGCGGTAGGTGTGCTCGGGGTTGGGGGCCTTGTCTTCGTTGGCGTGGGCGAGCAGTTCGTCCCAGGCGTCGAGCGGGTTGCGCTCGTACTTCCAGAGTTCCTCGCGGCAGAGGTCTTCGACCGGGGTGCCGTGGAAGGTGGCGGGTGCGGCGATGTTCTCGACGCCGGAGGCGGCATCGGCGGTGATGAGGCCGGTTGCGGTGTGGCCTACGAAGGGCATCCGCTGGCGGACGCCGGCGAAGAAGCCTTCGAGATATTGCTTCTGTTCGAGCGAGAACGCAGAGTCAGTCGCGGGCGCTTCGCTCATCGCTGGCTGGGCCTGGTCTTGCGATTTCGATTCCGAGAGCATCGTCGATTCCTCGCTGAGCCACAAGAGAAGAGACCTTGGGCGGTATAGGCCTCACGCTGGGTCCGAATCGGGATCAATCCAGACATCCTGCCTGCATCTAGGCGGCAAAGACGGGATTTCCTGTCGGAGGGTGTGTTCTATGCGGCTCGTCGCGGAGCGTAGCTGAATGGAAGTGGCGTATTTGAAAGGAAAATCTGTCCAGCTTGCAGGAAAACTGCTGGCTAAAACGAGAGTCGGGCGCTTCAAGTCGCGAACGGAGACGGTCATGGTCTCTTGATCGAAACGGAAGGGAAGGCCAGATCAGGCCGAAAACTGTACCGATTGCGTGATAATAGCCAAACTCGGGCCTCAGTGCAAGCAGGAACAAAGGTGCAATCCCGGCCATAGGGAATCGTGTTGACGGGGCTTGGCTTGCAGCGCCGCACGCACTTTCCCTGGCGCGCGATCCACAAAGCTCTGTTGAAGCACAGTAGAAGTGTCCCCTTGCTCCCTCGATAGAAGTGTCCCCTCGTACAGTGGCTTTGCGGTTTGGAGGCTGAGATTGGGGCGGACGAGGTTGAGCGATCGTGAGTTGGTTCGTGGTGAGGCATTTGGGCGTGTGTTTTCTGGGAGTTTGTCATTGCGTCAGGCGTGTGAGTTGTTGGGTTTGAGCTATCGGCAGGGCAAGCGGCTATGGAGCCGGTACCGCACAAGCGGGGTTGCCGGATTGCAGCATGGGCTTTGCGGTCGGGGTTCGAACCATGGCTATGGGGCCGAGTACCGGGCGACGGTGTTGAAGCGCGTGGCCCAGCGCTACGCGGACTTCGGGCCGACGCTGGCGAGCGAGCATCTGGGGTCGGACGACGGCTTGACCGTGAGCGCGGAGACGCTGCGGCGTTGGCTGCGCGCGGCGGGCGAGCCCTGCGTGCGCAAGCGCCGTGCCTATCGCAAGCGGCGGGAGCCGAAGGCACACTTCGGCGAGCTGCTGCAGTTGGACGGCAGCTTCCACCACTGGCTGGAAGACCGCGGCGGTGAGGGCTGCCTGATGCATCTGGTCGACGATGCGACCTCGAAGGCGCTGTTCTCGTTTTCCCAGGAGGAGACGACGTGGGATGCGGCCAACCTGCTGCGGGCCTGGATCGAGCGGTACGGCGTGCCCAAGGCGCTCTACACCGACTGGAAGAGCGTGTACGTCAGCGCGCCGACGGAGAAGCAGAAGCTAAGCGGCGAAGAGCCGGTGAGCCAGTTCGGGCGGATGTGCGCCCGACTGGGCATCGAGATCATCGCGGCCGGTTCTCCGCAGGCCAA
>Ga0209208_10009827_pt1 | contig 12531 bp, 8 predicted proteins | sample S1TSphfallax_3_FD_187694 | JGI IMG/M metagenome (GOLD analysis project Ga0209208, IMG submission 187694) | Host-associated microbial communities from peat moss isolated from Minnesota, USA - S1T2_Fd - Sphagnum fallax MG (SPAdes) (version 2) | ecosystem: Host-associated > Plants > Peat moss >...
CGTCTGTTTGGAAGATTCTGGAGCTTCCAACGACTCTGTTTTGGAGGTGACTTTTGTTCCTCCCGCAATTCCAGGGTTTTTCTTCCCGCCTTTTTGGTTCCCTTTTTGGGTGGGGGGGGGGGGAAGAGGACTGGTTTGTCTTGTGTGGATTGTTTTAATATAAATTCTAGGGCTTTTTTTTTAAAAATGTCGCATCACCAGCCCTCCAGCAATAATGTTTTTCCAATTTTCTGATACCAAAAGTTTGGAGGGTTTTTCAGAAGAAATAGGAAAAATAGTCGAATTTACACCAGAACAAACAATTTTTTCCCAAAACTTTTTAAAATTTTCCCAAAAAACAAAAACATATGCGGAAAAACATTCACGATCACTGACAAAGTTTGTCGTTTTTCCAAGAAAGAAATTGGGAAAATTTTGGAACTTTTTATTTTCTAGTGTAAATTCCACGTTTTTTTTTTTTGGGAAAAAATCTAAAAGTTTTCAAGATCACAAGATTGAGGGAAAACAACAATTTAGCATTATTAATTCATAAAATGTTTGTAAACAACTGTTCAAATTGTAGAAAACTGGCAAAAAAACTGCCCCAAAACTAAAATATATGTTAAAGAAGTGATAAAAGTTTCTCAGAAACATTTTTTTTCTCTGGAAAATTTGAAAATTAACAGGGAAATTCGTGACGGAATAATGTTTCTTATTTATTTTGGAGGTCGAAATTCTGGGCAAATTCACCCCCAAAAGACATGACTGGTTTTTGTGGTGGGTTTGATGAATCGAAGGATCTGGAGTCTGGAATCTGTAACTGGGGAAGTGTGCGTGCGTGTCCCTTTTTAGCCCACCAAGAATCTTGGATTCTAGTCCAAGTTAATGGGAAGCTTCTCACACAGGTTGGTTCAAAGTTGACCCGCCGACCTTTTCACGAATCGTTTTAGGACCTCGGAAGACGCAGTGACAGTCTGTTATGGACCTTCCAGATTTGCGGTAGCGAGGCGCCGTCCGGCGCTGGTTTCGCTTGTCTTTTTGCACACCTTTTTCGGCCTTGCACAGTTCTGCAAGAAACCATGCAACCCGGTTTTCAATGTTCTTCAGTTCTTCAAAAAAATTGAAGAACGTTCTGCTGATCTTCATTGACTATCTTTTAAAACCCTGCGGCAGAACAACGCAGTTCTCCGCAGGGCTGCACTGTCCGGCCCGAAACCAGCGCCGAACAGAGCTCGTTACCGGGTATTTAGCGCCTCGCATTGCGGAAGGCCGAGTGACAGGCTGTACTGTACCTTCCAGATTTCGCAAGGCCCAGTGAGAAATTCGGGCAGGTAAGGGACCTGAGAATACACTACGAAAATTTGAGCTGGACTTTACGGGCAGCCTAAGTGGCGATCACCACCATAGGATGATGTAAAAAACATGGCTATCGTCCCTAAGAAGATTTTTGCCAAATCTGCATCTTTGAAGTACAAATATATAATCAAGCTTCTATATTTAAGGCTACCAATTGAAAACCAAATATAAAAAGCTGGAAATTTTTGCATTTTTTTTTCTCACATCTGGCTATTGAAACCCTTTTTTCAATTCAAATCTTCTGTTTATTATTTCTCTTTTTTGGTGAGTTTTAGCTATTACGGAAAAAAAGAAGAAAAAGGCTGTACTCAAATTTTAACTAGTGTTGGGTGGGTGTGTTAGAAATGGCATCAAACCCCCCCTCATGGTGGTTATTTAAACTCATAACCATGGTCCAAAAAATAAATAAAGAACTGACATTCTGATATATAACCAAAGTCCTCAAAAAATCAAAGAAGCCAGTTTGATGCATTACCGTGGTCCTCAAAAAGACAAAATAAATCCCATGACCTTAAGGGATCTTAAACAAACTACTACCTTCCTCAAACAAGAATTATGCCATAGTTGTTTAATGATGTGTTCCATACGATCTTTAGAAAAACCACAGGTGTATATATTTCTTCATTCAAGCAATAGGTTCTCTCTTGACATCTCTCAAGCCTACCTTGTAACCTTTTTTGGCATAATATCAAAAGAAAGATGTAATAAAACCTAGTTGAAAATCAACTTCTGGATCCCATTCCCGTAGATCCCAGTGTAGGGTTTCCATGAACCCATTTCTAAAAATAAAAAATCTCCCTCTCCCATCAACATCTCTTCACCTTTCAAGGTCACAAAACAATTAGACTTCTTGGGTCAGAATATAGTTTTTACATGCTTCAAACTAGTAACGCAACTCTTATTGGAGGAACCCATGTTGAAGACAATAGTTTAGTTTCTAAGCATTTTTTTAATTCTTTTATTTTCATTGAACCCTCCTACATTTTAGAAATTCTATACACCCATTTGAATTGTTGATAATCTAGAAATGTTCCATCACTAACCCACTTTCCAATCTTAAAAGATATTCTCTAAATAACAAGGTTCCATCATAAATAATTCAAAATCTCATCTCTAATTATTTAAACATGGTTATACCTTACACACATTCTACCCTCCTTCAAGGACTTCCATTTTTGCTTCATTGTATGACCCCAATGTCTTATTCTAATACAACCAACCATTGCCAATTGCCTAATCCTAATGGTATCACGCAACCCAATAGGATTTATGCTAGTTAGACTAGGGTTTCCAAACAAAGGTCAAAATATAGTTTTTACATGCTTCCAAACCAACCAAATCTTGCTTAACTAAACTCTTTATCTTGCTCTAAGCATCCAAAATAGTGTTCTAAAATTCAATTTAGAATAGCCATAAATAATCTACAAACATACATCACCATATTTTACCTCTTGGTTGAAACAAGCTTATTCTACATATAATTAAACTTTTCCATTGTTCTTTGCTTAACATCAATTTTGAGTAACAACTTAGCAAACAAACCATTTGCTTGTGCTTGAAGGTCTAGAACATCTAGTCCTGGTAACCCTTGTGGCAAAATGGCCATATCCCATTTCACCTTGGACCTTACCTTTTCAACCCTTCCTCCCCAAATGAAGGTTCTCATGAACCCTTTCAATTAAAAGCAGATCCTTTTGGTGGAACTCCAGTAGGCAACAGTAAACCACATTGATGCAAACAAGATGTGATTTGCCACAAGAACTCTACCAACCAAAGATGTGTAAACATAAGAAAAACACAAGAAATATAAAGGAACTCAAGTCATCCAAGGTTGAAGAAAAAAGTTAAGTTTCTTTCATTATTTTCCTTGGGCACAATCCATCCTAAGTTTTAATTGTGGTTCTCAGTTTTAGTGAAGCCCAAAGTTCTATTCCTAAATTTTTAATAAATAACTTTAATGTCAACTTGTATATAATTTGATTCACACATGTACCTAATTTTAATAGTACCCTAAACCCAATAATGTATATTAACATATACGCATATATACATTTGCAAAGTTATATACATAAAGGGATATGTTTGAAAATGTATAATCACATCATGTTTTGATCAAAGTTGAACTCCAAATGTTTTTGGGAAAATATTGGAGCTGGAAGTCTCACAAATTTTGAAAAAACATTTTTGTAAACCATTGTGGAGGTTCCATCACATAATCAAAACTAGTCAAAAATGAAACCAAAGGTTGCTTTCAAAACCAAAAACCAAACAACATTGGTTTTAATCCAAAACCAAATTCTAATGGGTACTTAAAGGTAAGGAGTATTGAGGAAAACATTGATTGATTTAATTCTATAGCATCATCTAGCCTAATATATGTCTTGAACAAATGTAAACCACTAGGTAGAACCATCACCTACATTGGTACCAATAAGAAAAAAAATAATGCATGACTTTCAAAAAGTTGTCCATTATTCTTCCTTGTTAGGCTCTCCTCAATAGCCTCATGGGTTTGTTTTCCCTATTTGTTAAATATATTCAACTTATTATATTCAACCTTCTAGGCTTAGTAACCTCTGTATGATTTAGGGATTTTTAGTTGCAAACTATATTTAAAAACTAGAAAGGCAAACAACAATGCAATAAAAAATAATGGTTTTGGGGTATTTGCAAGAAAATCTCCTCACGATCATTAAGATTGGGGAAAAAAACTTTGATGATGAGGATGCAAATTGCTTGAACCATTTAGTTAGGAACATAATGAATTTTCTAAAGGAATTTGACAATAAGTCAAATGAAAATGCACTTCTATAGTAGTTCCATTTACTTGGCAAATGATTTTTTTCTCAAATATGTGGGTTGTTTTCATCCTTAGAAATAAGGGAGTATGTGAATTTCATAATAATGTTTCAAATTACTAGAACATTATGCACATAAGAAAAATAATGTCTTTACAATCAGATATTGAAGTGGGATACGACATATTTGTAGGATTCCCATAATGAGACATCAAATTTGATTGTGTTAATGGTAGAATTGGAGGTGGATTTTTCACAATTTGTGGTAATAGAATGTGCATTGGGCTGATCAAATGTCCTTAAACATTGAGGCTATGAAGGAAACAAATGTTCAACTTTATGGGTTTGTAAACCAATTAAAGGGAGAAATTGTGTCATTTCAAAAAGTTATTAAAGTCTTGCCTTCAAGTTTATAGAGATACAAATGAAGGCTACGGATGAGGTCAATTCTAGTGTATAAAATGAAAGGCAAAGTCAACCTTTAATTAATCAAAAATGCTACCAACTAGTATGAGCAAATTTGTCACAAAAAAAATTTACATATCTTTCTTAAGAAGAAAAAACCATTTTCAAATAGTTTTAAGTAGCTAGCTTAGTGTCAAACATGCTGGAATAGCTTGCATTAGAGGAACATGCATCACAATAGTGTGTTGGAGCAAATTGTATCAAAGGAACATGAATCAAAACAATGGAGTTAGGCAGTGGTAGGTTTAAAACATGGAGATGGGAAGGTAAAACAAATTTGTTGGACAAGGAATCAATGCAAGTGCTTTAAGAAGGGCATTGGAGCAAGCATGTCAACCTCCTTTTGTCATTAAAGAACTTGGAAGTTGTTAGAGTAGCAAATCATGATAGGGTTTCAACTTTGATGCCCAAGTTTTATAAATGATCAAAGCATTTCAAGTTTGTTTATGCTTTGAACATTGATCCATGAGTCATTAGACTAGCACAACAATTTGTTGGAGCTTAACAACAATGATGGTAGGTGACAAAACTATGATTGTGTTTCATGATAATGGCAAGTAATGGATCTTAGTAGGCAATGCTAGTGGCAAGCTGTAATAGTCAATGAAGTTATGTGGTGTGATGAATTATGGCAAACAATAGAGCTATAGCAATGGTGGAAATTTGATAACATGAAAATGAAATTTCAAAACATCTTATGGAAATGAACTATATGTAATTTAATGCCTTAGTTTATGTCACTTAACCTAAGGTAATATAATATTTAAAACTATGGCACCTAAGCCATACTTATCTATTCATCCACCATTAAATGTCCATGTTGTTCATGTGTCAATATTAATGTATGTGTTGGTTCACCCAAGGTAGTACAAATTAATATGATGTGTGTAAATGTAAACATTTGTATGATTGTGTGTAAAATTGTGTAAATGTAAATGATTTACATTTACACACCCAAATTATTCACAATTACATTACATGCGATGTATTTTTTTAACACTTACATTAGGGTGAAGTAAGTGATTATCAAATACATTTACATGGTGCCTTGTAAATGTTTTGAAATGGTTAAGTGCATAAATGTATATACTATGTACCCTTAATAATTAAACCAATTTGCAATCCACATGGTTTTTATTTTAGTAGCAATACAATTAAAATGACTATAAAGTCAAATTCATTTGTTTGAAATAACTAACTATGTTTGATTATTATAATCAAAATTAAATTTGTTCATTTTGACTAAAAAAAAACTAGGTATTTAGTCAAAACAAACAAGGTGTATATGGCACCCATGTGGAATTGTCCAAATTGACTAATGTGCTTATAATTAGTCATGTAATTATAATTAATTACGATTGTAATGTTATTTTTGATGATGTGATAATTTTAAAATAATATAAAAATATTTATTTCATTTTAAAACTAAATTATGAAAACAAATGAAAGTAGATTATGGCTATCATTAACTCACTTGATGTTTATAATGATTCACATAAAAATTAAATAGGGGATACTTCAATTGAAATATAAACAAATGACATGTGAAAAAATGGAAGATGAAATTATTTTTAATTCATTACAAAAAGTATAATGATTAGTGTATATGAAAAACTCGAATTAATTTAATTAATTAAAATTAAAATTTATAAAAATAACTAAATCTATAATATTTAAAGCATATGAATTTTCATTGCATAAATTGAAATATGAAATTTATTCTAAATTTTTAATAAAATTATTTAATTATATAATATGTTTATAATGCATGATATTAAAAAGGTATGCATGTTAATATATTTGTAATAATAATTTATATCACCATATGAGGTGATGATTGGATGGTAAAAGACGTGTTGTGAACATAACATCATCATCCTGACATATCATGTGTTCATCAAACTATAATTTGCAATCTACATGAAAAAAATTAAAAAAAATTAAATCACATGTTTAATGTAATAATGTTTTGAACTTGTTATTGTTTAATACAAAAAATAAAAAATAGAAATATTTGTAAAATTAATAATTAATGATTCAATATATTTCCATGACAACTAATATTTTCAATCAACTCAATCATTTTAGACAATAGCCACATCATCTAATATCTTTGGTCATCTTAGTCATTTTGAGTCATTTTAGTCAAAACAAACTTAGTTAAACTTGAATAAAAAACTATTGGTTTGTTTTGACTAAATCCACTTTTGTCTAAAATTCAATAGGACTAAAAATAATCATAAAAACTAAGATAAAAACATGATTTTGTGGTGATGTTAGTTGTGCATACATCCCAATGTGAGCACATCCCAAAACTCAATATTTTTCTTACAATGGGCCACTTTGATTGGCCTTTTAGAATAAAAGAATACATCAAACTAAAAACTTATATTTGGGGAGCTTTTACTACTCTTGTATTATGGAAGTGTATTCCTTTAGGCAAACTATATACCATACAATAACAAACTTTTGGATGAAGGATATGGGACAAACTATGGTGTTAATGGGGAATGTTTTAGGTGCATCTTTGGTGCATGTTGCCCCTCCTTGTTATTGTTATTTAAAAATTGGGAGAGACAATCAAAAGGATTAATGATATGTGGACAAGTATTAGGCATCCATAACATAAGATTCCCAATAATTTTTATTCTCAAAGGAAGATAAATTCATTGTCATAATGTCAAATGACATGGAAATAGGAAAAATTCAAAGTATCCAAAGTTTTGAAATACATGAAGAATATAATGCACTTGGTGAATAAACATCAAATTCACTTCACAATCATATTAAATCTAGAAAATTTTGCCTAACATAGCAATCACCCAAAAAATCAATGGTTTCAATAATATTATATTCATATGAAAGATGAAAGGCTGATTTCTTTCATTATTTTTATGAACAAGACAATAATTTGTGAAAATAATAGTAATAGTCTAAGGTGTTCTTATGAAAATTATGCACATGGATCTAAAATGCTAGATTGCAAGTGAAATCTAGCAAAAACTTGGTTTCAATTCATTCATTCCTTTTTCTTGAAGTTTGATGAAAACTATAAAGGCTCCTAGGACCTTGCAAACCTTTGTCTTCATACCAAATTGAATGGCACACATAGGTTATCAAAACATCTATGTAAAAAAATCATTTGGATGTCAAATTGGAGGATATCAAGAGCTTCTAAATTCTTCCTATGCAATGGAACTCAAACAATGTGTATTGAACCATATTTTATATGCAAAGGTTTCATGGTAATCAATGTCATAGGTTTGAGGGTAACCTATTGCAACTAAAGTTTTAACCATCAATCAATAAAACCATATAATATAATTGACCAGAAACACCCATTTATACATTTCATTGATTTTCTTCCAAGAGGAAGACTTTTTAACATGGTTAGTTTTCATTTTTTATTAAGGACACATATTGATCACACACGGTGTGCTTTCATTACAACCTATGTAAGAATTATGGCAACTTGATAACTTTTACATTCATTGGACATTTTAAAAATTCCAATCACAAAAATGTCCTATGTTAAAAACACACTAGGATCATCCACTTTAGGCAAAATGTTGATGTATAACTAATGTGATAGTGTGTAATAACCTTGAATTTTGATGACAACCTTTTTGAAATCTTAAAGTCAAGTAAAAAGCTTTGGAATATGCATGACAACTTTGTGTTTAAAATTAAAATTTATTTTTGAAATTAAAGATAATATTGATCCAATGGTGATTGTATAAATTCAATGTACATACATAATTTATATGACATACATGTTAATTTTGGATTTGATTGCCATAAGATCTCATGTTTGTGATTCATGAAAGTTTCAAATAGTAATTATTAAATAGAAGGTTTTATACTATCCTTTTAAAAACATTACCATTGTAATATCTTATGCATATTTACATATCCCAACTCAATTTTATGTCACAAATTTTTAATTTCAATCAAATTATAATTTGTAGGCCATTATACTATTATTGGCGAACTTGGTACTATTTAACTTGGGTTAAGAACTTTTGAAATTGTGCAACTATTGTATCAAATAATATCCAATTTGTAAAATAAAAACTTGTTCATGGTTTCAAAAAATTGGTTAATAAAAAAGTAAAAGTCAAACTTTAAAAAGATGAACATTGAAAAAATGTGTAATTCAAATATTTATAAATATGTTTTAAATTCATTATGTATGAAGATGAAAGAATACCAATTCAGTATTTTGGGGCACACATACTTCATAATCCTTGGATTGATAATGTTTTTAGATCCTATGAGTGTAATTGAATGAGTTTGAAAATTTATATTAGTGGCAAAATAGACCAATTTTTTCCACATAAGGTTGCTCCAACTATAATAATAAAATAAGATAAAAGATACAAGGTGTAAATTGAAAGGATTGGGAAAGGATAATGAATTTAATCATATTGTACAAGCTCTCAAGTACCACAACATGCGAGTGGATCTCAAATTCATTCTCCATATCCTTGGTATAATTTTTTAAATACAATTATGTTGGTTTTTATGTTCATATTTCTTGAATGATTACAACATTTTAAATTCCTAGTATGCACATGTTGTAAGATTTTCAATCACACTTGTATGCAAATTGTTTGAAATGAACTCAAAATTATATAAATGTAATTCATATACAATGATTGCTAGCATCAAAGCATTAAACCATGCACCCAATTAATTATAATTAATATCTATTTTGAGATCCTCCCAAATTAGGACATAAAAATTTGTGAAAATTTAAGACATTTTTTCATGCAAAGTGTTTGTCCCTTATTCAAATGATAAAAATGGGGTGCAAATGGGATATAAGGATATGTAATCGACCTCTTGAATAACATATTTTAGAGCAAATTTTGAAATAATAATTCTAATAATGTTTAATTGATGTTTAATTAAATAATGTTTTTAGTTACTAGTTTTGGGTTTTTTTTAATGTTTAACTTGGGCATTCTACATTCATTGGATTAGTTTCAAACTTATCCAAATTTTATGTTGATGTGTTAAAAAATTTGATAGTGGCATGAATACAACATTAATTTAATTTATTAAGCTTGCAAACATGTTAGATAAGACATTAGTTATGCCACAAGTGGCTTGTTTGATTATGTTTATACCTTCAGAAACTTTGTATCGATGTCATCAAAGAAGTGAGGTGAATAATTGACAATTGGGCCCAATTTTAAAATGTTGAATATCAATTTTTTTTGTTTCATTATAGGATTTTAAGTTCTATAATTTGATTTTTGTAATTTTCATGCTTATATTTAATATATTTTAGAGGTTGAAAGGTCTTCATTATGCATTGCATTTAACATATGTTGAGCCATGAATAATGTTTATAAAAAGGTTTTAATAACATGAAGTTCATTTTGCATAGAAAAATAGTGTTGTTGTTGGACACCTCAAGGTCCATAATGTCTTAAATGTCAATAAGTGAAAATGTGAAAGAAAAAAAATCATAGTTAAATAATTTGCACAACCTTCACACATGGATGAATACAAGAAAATTGATGATCCATGGAAACGTGGATAATCAAAGAGGCGGAAAAGAAGTGGCACAACAATCATACAACATTATCATACCACAAGGCACCCTTGATACCTAATCATGGGCACACTTGTTAATTTCAAATATCACATGTAGTAAATAAAGAAGTGTTTCAAAGGTATCAATTTTATGTTTATAATTTTCAATATCATAATGTAATTCAATTATCTAATTGCACATATTAGAATATCCTACCATTCATTACAATTAATTAGCTAAATTGATTTTAGATGCTTATTTTACTTCAAATTAGTAGTTTGAGTCACATTTTGACATTAAAAAAGAAGAAGTTAAGAGAGTTAGGTTGGTTGAAAGATTAATAAGGTTGAAACTACTTGAGTAATTTTTTTTTGAACCATTAATTTGGGTGATCTTCCATTCAATTTTTAGTAGGTCTTGCAATCTTTTAAATCACTGTTGGTAATCCTTAAACCCTTATGACTTTCTTTTCAAAGTTGTTAGAGTTTGGCCATAATATTCTTCAAGTGTAAACCTTCCTTATATCATAATACCTTTTTAGATAAGAATTATTTTATTTTTCAAATCCCACTTTGGCAATTAAACCATTGACTAATGAAATTTTGACAATAAATATAGGTAATTTCTTTGACAATTTTTTCAACTTTGAACCTCTAACATAATGAGACAAGTTTTTTCAATGTTTTATATTGTGTCTTTTTGCAAAAATGTGAAACATGATGCTCCACCAAATTATAGGAGAGAGAAACTTGTCAATGATTAAATACTTGCTATCAAGTGGAGTGGCTCAAAATAAAAGGTTCCTAGGTTTCCACCAATCTTTGTATTTTTCCCTCCTATATAAATTTCTTGACATTTGGCATTTCAAATAGATAATTTCTAGATAATTCAGTATTTTCAAAAATAATTTAATTTACTGCCAAACTTGAAAAGGGACTATGGTACTTATGTATCAAATTTAGCATATGATGTTTTACTTGTAAGCAAAGTAATATTTAAGAAAAAAAACACCTTGTGGTATGTTATAAAATTTATTTGAAGCATACATGGTCCTTCATTTAAATCAATCATTAAAAAGTTTTACATCACAAACATAAATAATACCATATCTTTGGTTTCACAATGTAGTTTTCTAATATACAACCCTTGTGTTTCCTTAGGCTCCATTGCTAGCACAAAAAAAGAAAAGAAGATCACTAATATGAAAAGGAAAAGGCAACACATGATGCATGGTGTAATATGATGCATTTATTAAACTTAGTTTTAATCAATAAATAATCTATTTTCATTTCCTTTTTAGTTGATTTGGTGATAAAGAATTGTGATTCCTTGTAAATATGCAAGTTTCAAAATCTTTCAATTAATGCTTCCATGTAATTTGTTTGTACATATTGGTTTGACTGAAATTGTGTGTTTTATATATTATGTGTAGAGAATGGTCATTCCAACAAGAATTGTGGGATTCATCCCATTATTTTTATCTTTGTGTTATCTCATCAACAATCTTGTGTGGGTTGGCTATTCCTTGATGGGCAAAGTGAATATCTTCATAAAAAGCTAGTAAAAATCCAACTTGACCTTCATGGAAAAATTCCTGCCCTTGAATTTACTAAGCCCCTCAACATGTTATGAAAAATGTTTTGCTTTTCTTTTTGGGTCAAAATAATAATTATAAATTTCAATTTACAAGTTATTTGCAATGACAAGCAAACAATATAACCTCCCATTCTACTTACATCAAGGTACATCAAGGGATGTAGATACAAGGTTTTGTATGATGTTGTATACATACACACCTTCTTTGTTTTCATACAACTTTGTAATCTTTTTATTGCAAGATGACATTGTAAAATTATATATACACATTGTGCTTGAATGAAGTGCCAAGTGGCATTGCTAAATTGTTGGATGTTCCTTAACTAATTTTGTATGCTGTTTACAACAATGCAACACCATTACTTTTAGTGCTGAACCAAGTGCTGGCCAAAGTAGGAATTGATGTTGAAGAATTAGACATGAAACCAACTTCAAATAAGTTACACATCTCAAAGACCGAATACATGGATTTTCCATTTGTTGATGATATTCATACAAACATAAACTAATAGAACAATGGCAAGTGATCTAATGATTGATGTTCAAAACAAAAGGCACAGATATTAACTTAGACCTGCCATAGCACTAGTATTTATTGCTTTTAAAGCATTATTATTAGGTAATTTCTAGGTCAAACAATGAAGTATGGTTTCAACTTAATGATACTTTTTATATTTGTCCCATAATTTTACAAATGCTCTAGGATCAAATTTCAAGATCCAATAAATCTTAGGCTTCATTCCAAGAGAAATTTGATGGAACTTCATGTCGACACAAACTTACAATAAAAAA
>Ga0209208_10009828_pt1 | contig 12530 bp, 13 predicted proteins | sample S1TSphfallax_3_FD_187694 | JGI IMG/M metagenome (GOLD analysis project Ga0209208, IMG submission 187694) | Host-associated microbial communities from peat moss isolated from Minnesota, USA - S1T2_Fd - Sphagnum fallax MG (SPAdes) (version 2) | ecosystem: Host-associated > Plants > Peat moss >...
CAAACCCTAATTTTGGTGTTGCAAAATTAGGATCACCAAACCTTGTTACAATAGACAATGTCAAAAAGGTGCATCAAAAAATCTGAAACAAAGGATGGCAAAATCAAAAGAGGGGCCATCACCTAAAAGGCGACTTGCAAATACATCAAGCAAACATATCTTGGATGTGCCATAGGAATAACCAAATGTTGAAGGCCCCAAAATTTCAAAACAAATTGCCAAAGAGAACAAAATGGTTCCTTCAAATGATCAAGACACAAGTACCACTATTGGTAGTATATGTGAAACCACTTTTCAAGTATTGACCTCGTTTGATACTGTAAAAAAGTCGAATAACAAAGGTGAGGAAAATATCAAAGGCCTTGACATCTTCCAGCGCATGCCACTATAACAAAAGATTCATGGAGTAATAAGTCTACCTCACTCCAACATGGGAGTGGAGAATGAAAGTACTGAAATTCCTTCATACCTTCATCCATCTCCATTGTATCCAAATGTTATTTTATGGGAGTTGCACAATTTGAAAGACATTCAAGATGCACGAAACCATTACTTGAAACTTGTGGAATCTGATGCTAATGAACACGTGACAGTCCCATGGGAGAGGCATGTACCTATGCTGATCAAGCTACAACCTAGCTTGTTTCACTTGCTTCCATACATGTTGAGGAAGTTCAATTGGGAGAGCTCTTCCTTGGATGATTTCAAGGCCAAGCTTGCAAATTGTCAAGCTTGTCCAAAAGGATGGGATGAATGGGTTGATGTTGTGTTTGTGGCATCATTTGGGTTGTGCATTCACAAAAACCAAATAAGCCTATGATTAGTTTATGAAATCAATGGTTTAGGGTTCATTGGTTTTTTGCTATGTCACAGATCACTTGGATGGATTATTCTATAACATGCTACCTTGGTTTGATTCCTTTGTAAATATATACTTATAACTTGCAACTAGTTTCAAAATCCAATCTCTAAATTTCATACCATTTATTTTCATGTGTAGCATTTTTTTTCATGTCACATGCTGTAACATGCTACCATGGTTAGATTCTACTATAAAACCCTATAACATATAATCCATTTTTTCCCTCTAAACCCAACTTCTAACTTTCATTTCAATTATTTTCCTATGCAACATTGTTGTACTAAATCCCAATGAAATCTAGTAAGCATGGTTGTTAATCATGTGATAAACCCTACAACTTTGGACAATGAATTCAAAACATTGGTTGAATATGTTGAGTACAAGCTACTCAAACAAGATAATAAGAAGCTTGAAACCCAATGGTTGGAGGAACGTGAAAAAAAGATTGCTACATATGTTGAGAACAAAATGTAAGACTTTGATCAAGTTGTTGCTCCAAAAATTGAATGAAGAAAATGGGGTTGGCACCCACTTTTTCACATCTTCACAACAATTCCATCATTATGGGCCCTTGCCCCACCTTTCCTTGGACACACAACAACAATGAGGTCATAACCATATGTGATGGAATTTATAACATGGAAAGGGTTGGTATATTCTACCCAATGTTATGGCGTGCAAGGTTTCTTAGGGTTTACACATTCTCAAAAGGGACAAACATTCCTCTGCTTCACCCATTGCATGGTGGTACTAAAATGAATTGCAAACAATGGCTAAAGGATTCAACATTAAATAATGGCAAATAATCTTGGCCATCATGCAAGAGGAGCGGCCCATGATGTTTGTAGGTGGGGTGGGGTCATTGGCTCAAGAGGTTTGGCAAGTCCAAGTCCATAAAGAATTTGAAGGCTTAATAGATTGTTCGACATGGTGGCCAAACTTTTACACTTGGTCACAAAATGTTGTATTGCAAGCCATCCAAGAATTTGTAGTTAGCAACAAGGATTTCATCAATGGGTGGCAAATTCATGAATGGGGTGCAGTTGGGAATTCTTTTAATTCCACACTCACAAAATGGTTGATGCAACAAAAAGACATGGATCTTGGTTGGGTTATTACCAAAACAGGTTAGAACATTGTTTTTGAAATTATTAGTGATGTGTCATGTGTACCATCATGTACCATTATACTCACTTGCACTTGCTAAAACAAATTGTAACATGCAACAACTAGTTTTTGGATGTGATGTAACATGGCAACCTTTTAACATTATAACCCTTTTTTTGTAACTTGGGTTTTTATAATTATTACCAATATGTAAAGTGTAGCATCATGCATGTAGAGTCTAATCTTGATATAACAAGATGTAACATGTGGCTAGTTTCTAGGTTGTAATGTTACATGGCAATTTTTACCATATCAACCTTTTTATGGGTTAAGAGGCATTCCAAATTTTGAATCAATGGAACATGAATCAAGGGCAACCACACAGAAGAAGATGAAGGATTGTCACATGCAAAGGTACTTAGCTAGGGAACAACTATTTGTGGGGCGAGATATTGAAGTCATTGATGATGATGACCATGCCTTTTGTGATGGTGTTTGGAATAGGATTGTGCATGAAACATGTGATGACAAAGACATGCACCCTTGTGTTACAACTAAGGAGGATGGTCAATTAGGAACCATTGCACTAGTAAACCATAATTCGACAAATCAACAAATGAACAATTACCCAAAGTTACTAAAAGATACCCAATTGTAATCAAGCCTAGCCCTTAGCTAGTTGGATAATCTCATGAAGTCTAAACCAAACTTACAATTCAACAAGCTAGATGTGCATATGTGCTTTGCATCCCAAGGCCTTGACTACATAACCAATGTTGATTGGCCAACAAGAAATCTTAACACACAGCTTGCATTAGCAATGGAGTCAATATCTACATATTATACATCATCTAGTGAGGGGCATGCTCTAACCATCAATGATGTTTGTAAACAATTAGAACAATCACTATTCATGATTACACCACAGTCACCTACTATGCCCAAGAAAGACGAAGCATTGCAATATTTGCAACAAACATTAAGGTAATTATAATTTACCTTTGTTGTTTGATAGTTGGATGTTAGTATTCAATATTACTTGCAATATGTCCATCATGTTAGCAATTTTAGGTTTTTAAAAATCTTTGTTGTAGGGTTGACGAGCTAGTGGATGAATTGAGAAATGGGACCCCTCTAGATGTGTTTGACTACATTGTTTTTTTCAAAGGCCTCAAAAGCATGGAAGTCGACATTTCCTTATCTGATCTTGACTATTTCACGGACTTTGAAGCACCCATGTTTGACAAGTGGTTGGATTTCATGTTTGTGCATACATTTGCCTAGAATGTTGCTTCAAACAAGGGCATGTACCTTATGTTAAATGCACAAGCTTCAAGGTTACTAAAAAATGAAGCCCATAATGGAGGAAGGACAATGCGATGGGGGAAAAAATACTTCAAACATAGCTTAACCTTCAACAACATTGTGGTTGTGCCATATTTGGACAAAGACCATTGGTCCCTATACATCCTTAAGGAAAAACAAACCATTCATTGTGATTCTATACCAAGGTTCCACAACAACATAACATCTAAGGAGTTTGCACATAATGTGTGTATTGCATGGGTTCTATCTAGGGGCCTAAATGAAGATGGTGCGAAGTTTGCAACATTTCTAGATGTGTATATAGTTGTTCTTAAGGTATTTGCTCAAAAGAACTCTTGGGAATGTGGCCACCAAGTTGTGTTTAATTTTAAAACCTACCTACAAAAGAGAGGGACATTGGCTTCATTACCAACTTATTTTGTAAGTTGAATGGCACCTTGCCATTTCCCACAATCTAAAAAATACATGTTATAGTATAGGTAACATATACTCATCTAAATTTATATACTAAATAGCACAATTGGATGATACAAGGACACATCTAACTAGTAGACTGCCTACATCCATGTAACAATTATATGTGTATTACTCACTTTACCATACAATTTGTGGGGTGTGATCAAGGTGTAACATGGTGGCATGAATTGACTAGGAAAATCAAATGTTGTGTTATTCAAGTGCTAGTCAATGAATTGAAAATCAAGGATGACAATAAAGGGTATGCCATCTCCCCCCCGGCTCCCATATCCTACTTTCAAAGGACACACATGATGAAGTGATTGTCCATGATTCCATAATAGCTCAAGCCACCGAGCTTGGTGCCCACAAAAATAATAACCTTGATGTCCCCCACCACAAAACAAGGTTTTTTCTCCTTCATACATTAGTTACTCAATCTACAAAGGGCCCTATAGATGAGTCCTCCATTCATGGCAACACCAAGGCTGCCTTTAAGTGGTAAAGACAAAAACAACAACCCACTCCCATTGCCCCTACCAAAAACCCCATACGTGCATCACAAAAGTGTAAATGGCATGCCCCAAAAAAATAACATAGAGAAAGACACACAAGATGAAATTTGTAGCATGTTCATTATAGTTGATGATTAGAACTACCACATTGTATACATAGGCAAATTTAATGTAACTACTATGTCCATTGTGGAAATAGTCATCGCATCGAACTTTGTAACATATTTCTAGTCTGACCATTAATTCATCTAACAATGCAATGGATTGGAGCCTTACAATTGTACCAAACCACATTCTGTTTTTTTGCATTGTCTTTAAAAACTTGTATTATTTGAATGCATATTTTTCCCATTGGTATCAACAAAGCAACCCACATAATCTATAGTAGGCTTGTCTCACTCTAGTACCATGGATTGCCCTAAATAAATGGCATAAAGACATAGACACAATTGATCATATTTGGAACATGTTCAATCTAATGCATAATTAAAACTAACATATTGTATTTAATCATTGATTTAATGTAGCTACTAAATCCAATGTGGAAATAGTCACCTCACAAAATTCTATAACATGTTCATATTTTGACCATTAATTCATCTAATAATGCAGTGGATTGGAGCCCTACAATTGTACCAAACTACATTCTATTTTTTTGCCTTGTTTTCAAAAACTTACACTATTTGGCTACATCTATTTCCCATGGGTTTTAGCAAGGCAACCCAAATAATATAGAATAGGCTTGTCTAGGTTTATGACCATGGAGTGGCAAGACCATTACTCTAGGAAATCTCATTGACGTTTCAAGCTCCATCCATTGTTGTCTAAATTACACTTGAATTTTGTTGCACCACTATGAAGCCAAAGCCCATGGTCAATTTCTGCTTTCAAGGTCTTATGTTTCCCATAGATAGTTTGGAGTAATGCAAGTAAGTGCTCCAATAGTGCCTAACTATCTCATGTTTCTTCCACCACCTCAAGATAGAGCAGGTGAATCTCATCCTCTAAATCCACCTTTGATGTTTCTTTAGGTAGCCTTGACATTGAAGGAATGTATCAAATGTTGCCAAGTGAACATCCCACACAAGCAAGATTAAAACAAATTTTCAAGGCCTCCTTCGACACTTCCTTTCAACGCACCATAATAACATGTTATGGTTCCTTCTGCACGTTTTAGGTGTAGAAGCTATAACACCTTGACTTGGTGCTTGCATATGTTTCCATGTTGTGCCCATGGATAATCACAAGAAGCCCACTTTGATTATGGGTTACAAACCCAATATTTCTTGTGTGGACGCTTCTTAAATGTAACAAGGGTCACCCCAAAAGGTGTGGATGGTAACGTGACACATGAATTAGGAATCATCCTTGCCTTGATAACAACATTGATAACAAATTGTTCTTGTTTTCTATTGATCACAAACCCATGACTCTTTTGCAATGCATTGTACCAATAATGTATTAGTACATCACCAATTAATGCATGTATCACCCAATCAACTCGCCTTTCATGAAACTTACCTTTGGATGATTGCAAAGTTGCTTTCAAATTGGCATGGTAATTCTCAATGGCTTCATTTGTATCTTGCCCTACATAAGGTAGGTTGCGATTACCTACAACCCACATTGCAATCTTAGGGAGCCATTCTAACCTCATGTACATCCAAAATGCCTATGCAACAAAGAGGTTGTTTGCCATTCGTTCCACCTTAGACTTTGCCCATGCATCCATCTCTTGGTCACCTAGGCACTATGTGTGGTACATAATCTCTCCCAAGGATTTTAATGCAGGTACATGAGTAAGCCCATCTTTGATTTTAATGCAAGCTTACTTTAACCAAGTTCAACGAACATGCCATTATATGTGTGGTTATGTGTTTGCTCATTATATGTGGTTATGTGTTGCACTTTGCTTTAGATTGCACCTCGATCCGAGGTCTCCTCGCAAAATTATGGGGCTCCAAAGTCGCGGGAGTCCCGGTTGGAGCGATTTCGGGACTCCCACACGGGAGTCCTAGGAGAGAAAAGTCATGTGGATGTAGCCCCCGTGAAGAGGTGCAGAGTATACTATAAGGGGGAAGGTGGTGGCTTCCCCCAAGTCCGGGCCGTGGTGAATCTTGTGTGTCCGTGTTGCCCGTGGCTCGTCCTAGCACCAACAGTGCTCCAACTAAGTGCTCCAACTATACACTAACCACTTTGTGTGGGTTGTGTGCAGGCCCGTGTGAATGAGTAATGCTTGTCAACTCTTCCTAGTCCCATCCCAGAGCTCCAACACGCCCCTCTACCCCTCAAAGTGTTGTGAGCTAGGGAGCATGCCCCGACTCCTCCTTCTTCCGTTGTCTTTCACTTGGATTCACATTTGAGTCCTTCAAGGAGTTGGGAATGCGTCATAAACAATGGGTCTTATTCAACTACAATGTCATGAAGTCATGGATGTCTTCCATGATTAACATCTTAGTAGTAATAAATCAAGTTGCAAAAAACAACTTTTCTTGTAATGTCCTACACTTTCACACCCTAAAATGAAAGATGTTAAATCAACCAGTGGAATTGAATGCAATTGTTAGAAAAGTATTATTGCAATTCTTTTCACCAATCTATTACATGCCCCATTTATATTTTATAAAACATATTTGGTGATATTCGTGCGTGTTTTGAAATCATGACCGACCATGTTATGAATGTAGCAAAGGTCACATAACATGCCAAGTGACATGTTACATCTTTTAATACCCGTAAAAACCTTAAAACATGCATAACATGGGTCCAAAACGTGATTAGCTATTAGAAGGTAAAAATAAACATGGCAAAAGGCAATTAGTGGACCCTAAACCCACAACAATATTTATGGATTGATTGTTGTTTTAATCCACAATTACAACTAATGTTTTATACAACTTGTATAATGCAAATAGGGGATTTATATTAGCAAGTGTCATTTTGCAATTAAAATACTAGTACCTAGATAATAAGCAACAAATACCTAGCTAGCTATTAGGTCCTAAGTGGTTTCTAGCAAAAGTTTTATTAAGTACCCAACACATATTTATAATATGCATAACCTGAATCCAAAATGTATTTAGGTATCACAATGTAAAATAAACAAGGCAATGCAAATAGGGTAAAAATAAACATGATAAGATTGGATTTTGTTTGAAAGGTTTTAAGACAAAATTATTAACATTATTTTCCTTAACTTACTTTGTTTAGCATGAAAAACATGGTTATCAAATGAAATAATTGATCTTGTTAAATTGGTATTATAGACTTATTTACCTGACGCACCCCCAAGCTCCTTAATGGATGATTCCAAAAGTGAAAACAACGAAAGGAGAAGGAATTGGGGCATGCCCCCTAACTCATAACATTTCAGGGGTAGAGGGTGTGTTGGAACTCTGGGATGGGGACTAGAAAAAATGACAAGCAAGTCAATTACTCACACGGACCTACACAAACCAAACAACAAGTTGGTTGGTGCATAGTTGGAACACTTTTGGTGCACGGATGAACCACGGGCAAACACAAACTCACAAGACTCACCATGGCCCAGACTTGGGGGCAACCACCACCTTCCCCCTTATATTATTCTTTATGCCTAGCCATGGGGCTAGCAGCCAAATGTCATTTTGTCTCAAGACTCCCAAGTGGGAGTTCCGAAATTCCCAAAATTGGGACTTTCGCAACTTTGGGGGGCCATAACCTTTGTGTGCAAACCTCCCGAAGCAAAGTTGTAGCCCTAGTTGAGGACTTTCCAACGATATGTGGCACGCCACCTACATTTTTTTTACCTTGACCTATGCACATTACCCCTTTTCAAATGTTGGGATTCATGCTTTTAATTTTGGCAATAAGGTTTAGGAAGGTAATATGGTTTATCATGTTGAAAGGGGGTAATGTGCATAGGTCAAGGTAAAAAAAGTGTAGCAATAAGGTAATTTTGGAGACCTTCAATAGGTTAAGACCCATGGTGATGAGAATTTGGCATGAGATGGAGAGGAGAGTAATGATGACATTTTTTACACACCACTACAAAGCCTTATGAAGGAAGAGTGTAGCAATAGCAAGGAATTTAATTATCAAACTCATTTAGAAGTCAATGGTTATGTGCATTTTATGTCAATTAACAAAACTAGAACATAATCACCATCCAGCTAACGGATTTTGTACACCTAAAAAAATGGCAACAAAACAAAAGTGGGGTTTTAAAAGTGTCATCAAACTAGGGGATAGGCAAAAACAACCTATATTCCCCAGTTTTGATGATAGCCAACAGAAAAGCTAGATGATCTTTAACATTGTTAAGAGTGAGAAGAAAACCATGATCTACGTCCACCTCAAAGCCATCTAGGTCTAGACCTTTGTCACATTGAGTTAGGGGACATTGTTCCATATTTATATTAATTCTTGAAGTTCAAATTCCAACAACTCAATGATAATAGGTATGTTCATTTTATTTTTTCTTCTTGAATTGTCTTTGTATTGTTCCACTCATTGTTTTTGTTCTAGGATGATAATGTCGATGGCATGACCTACTACTAAATTCTTTGAATGCCTATAACCAACCATATTTAATTAAATCATGTTTGATTGATTGCACTAGTAATTATGTAGTTGTATTAATAGGGTTAAGTGCATGGTAGGGTGGACCAAAAAGCAGCAAGAATTTACAAATTTGAAAGTCCATTTCCTTTGTAATATTTTTGAGCCTCGAAATGTTTTTTGTAATTAGGTAGCAATAATGCATTGATTCCAAGCAAATTTTTTTCATTAAAACTTTTTATTCTTATAAAGCTCACTAATTAAAACATAATTACAAATTTACAAAATAAATCATGTTTTTTTTCAAGATGAAATGGACTTTTGAAAAAATGTGCTTGTTTTTCACCAAATAAAAGTCCATAGACCATTAAATTTCATTAGATATGAATCAAACCATTTTAATCTTTATTTCATTATTACATTTTAAATAAAGACCAATTCCCTAAATGTTTTTGAGGTCCATCATAGAACCAAACCAAAGTCCATTCATTTAATTGTTGCTAGTGTTACATAAGTTGATTTTCAATTTCAAAAGTCCATAGCTCTTATAATTTCATATATTTTGCATACCAATTAATCTCATTACATAAATATTGAACTTTATAATTTCAAAATGAGTCCCATTTAACAATTCCATAATGTACAAAATAATATAGTAATTAAAACCACATTTAGGTGGTAGAAAAATGGATTGTGTTACTCCAAAATTGGTCCACCCTACCATGCATCCACCCATAGCTTATTTTCTTGTCTTCAAGACCATAAAATTGGATACAAGCTCAAAATTTGGTGGGTCTTGGTACAATTAATACCTTTAATAATCACCAAATTGTTTTGTTTGAGGATTAACACCTTCTACATAAATAGGCAAGTAATTTCTAATGTGTTAATGTGCTTCTATAAACTAAATTATGTGCACAAAGCATTCTACACCTTTCAATTTAATGGTTGATCATTTGCCAAGGATTTTATTATAGGACTAACACCTTATTGTTCAAAAACATGTACTTTCAAAGTTGTTCGGCAACCCAACTTTCATAAAGTAAATTATGCTTTGAAATCACAATGGGGCCTTCACTTTTGTGGTTTTTTGTTTACAAATAAATATAAAGATTAGGACTATTTCCTTTTTGTTGCTCCCTAGTACTTTGAAAGGGGTGAAGTTATTTTGGTTAAACAACTTGTACTTACAAATCACTTTAAACCCCTTAGTAAGGTGGTTGATTCATTGCAAAGTATTACATATTAGGAAAAATTCCTTTTTGTTGTTCCCTAGTACTTTGAAAAGTGTGAAGCTATTTTTTTCAAGCAACTTGTGTTTACAAATCATTTAAAACCCTTCAGTTAAGTGGTTGATTCATTGCAAAATATTTAGATTAGGACTATTTCCTTTTTGTTGTTCCTTAGTACTTTTAAAGGTGTGAAGTTGGTTTTGTTAAGCATATTGTACTTACAAATCACTTTGTACCTTTCAATTTAGTGGTTGGTTCATTGCAAAATACTACATTAAAGGACTAATAATTTTTATTTTAACCCATGTACTTTCAAAGGTGTTAATTAGCTAATTTTGTCAAGCAAGGTGTGTTCACAAACCACTTTGAACACTAATGTTTTGCAAAGTAATATGTTGCATGACTAACACATTTTAATTTATCCTCTACTTGAAGGAAAAAAAGGAGGTAGAAATTTGCTAAATATACTAGGTGTGCAATTAGTACACATGGGACTAGCAATACATTTACTACACCCATAAAGACCAAAAGTAGGGAACATATTATCTATCATAAAACTCTAATCAATAGATTTAGTCCAAAGCTTCCACAACCTTTAAATTATGGATTGAAACAACTTATTTCTTGATTATTCTTAAGCTAAAAATTAAGTGTATTTGGAACTACTGGACTCAAGATGATACATAGATGCAAAAACAAATATGAGGAGCATAACATTGTAGTCACAGTGGTAAAGTCATACACGACTCAAGTCTGGCATTGCTCCTTTGCATGTATTGGGAATGTTGATGCTCCCCATCAAGAGACTATGAGAGACATGCCCAACCCTATTTCTTGGTTGTGCAATAACCATTTTTTATGATTATTTTGTGCCACAACTTTTAAGCAGCTAAAAATGACATCAAAACTTATAGCTCTTGCAAGTATGAAATACAATATGTACATAGGATGAAGCTTTTTGTTTCACTTTGAAGGTAGAAATCAGAAACCACATAAATGATTTGACTGGGTAAAGGCTTTGGATATCATTCGTTCAAAGTTTTGATTATAGATTATTGTGGAGTACAATGGTTCTTCAACTACTATTGAATGCACCAACAATTTCACAATGTCTCCCAAGTGAACACCTTTTGGTTTTTTTGTTAATTCTAAACTTCAAAATGTCTAAAACTTGGGTCCATAATATCCAAAACTTGCGTTCAATTCCAACCTTTTTCTCACCTACAATGTGGAACTATTTTTCATCCACATGGATCAAATATTTCACCCACCAAAAAAAACATTAGTCCAAATGGATGATTTTTTTGTTGATGTGGCAAGAATATTCCTTGTTGCTCATGGAATGAAGCTCACAAGTTCATTGTTCACCACTCACAAGCTCATTGTTCATGCTCACCAGTTCACATGTTAATGACCTTTCTAAATGAAGAACTTGGAGGATTATTTTCATAGTGTCTTCAACGCCCTCTACCCCTGCATTTTATTTTATTTTATCTCTAGTCTATAATAGAGACATTTTGGACATGGACCTTTTTGGAGGGGGGGGGGGGGGGCCGCCCTACCTCCTTTGGTTTTTAGGCCTACATCCATTTCCAGTTTGGGCATGGTTTTTTAGGCACATAGTTCGTGTGTTACGTCTTCATCCCTCAAGGCTAGATCGAGGCTCAATGCAACGTCCCTTGTTCTAATTGTGGCACTTTTTTTTTGTAGCATGGCATTGTCAAGTCTTTCAGACTCTGCATTCCATTAACACCTGTAGTCTTTGGTCACACCTTTAGCCCCTTTTCCCAACTTGGGTTTGATTTTGGCATTGGATCCCTTTATTGCCTTCCATTTGGGTTATCTTCAACTTCAGTTGTAGGTGCGCATTCCTTTTATTTCACTACTAGAAATCTTGTCATTTGCAACCGTAATAGATATTGTGGATGTTCTACATATGAAGACTATTGTAGCACATCTTTGTTTTGCTCTAGCCATGAATCCTAGCTCTTGGTGCCAAAATTTTGAGACCTGGCTACTTACCCTCCCATAAAATCATAGAGGAAGAGTGGAATATGTCCTAATAGATTGTGAGACAATTTGGATATGTCCTATGTGTTTGTAAATTGGCATTAAAAAACTAGATTGTCCCTAATGTTTCCCCATGTAATCTCTGCAAGCTGTTTTACATAAAGTATGCATTATGATTGTGTGGCTCCGTTAGAGCTGATCTCCATTGATCTTGCTAAGCCATGAGCTATGAAGTAAGAATTCCATGAAAATGGTGCATGCACAATCTCTGATCATGATGATTCATACTACCTCTAAACATTGTTCTCTTCTAGAGGCAAACTGCCCCCTGGACACCATGAAGAGAAAATCTAGTTGCATTTGCACCATGTATTTGTTGTAACCAGTTACAAAGATTGGAATGTAAATGATTTTTTTTTTACAAAGATTTTATAAAATGCCAGCAAGAACAATTGAAAACACTCCAAGAATTGCACTCTTCTA
>Ga0209208_10009829_pt1 | contig 12529 bp, 14 predicted proteins | sample S1TSphfallax_3_FD_187694 | JGI IMG/M metagenome (GOLD analysis project Ga0209208, IMG submission 187694) | Host-associated microbial communities from peat moss isolated from Minnesota, USA - S1T2_Fd - Sphagnum fallax MG (SPAdes) (version 2) | ecosystem: Host-associated > Plants > Peat moss >...
GCTCATCGAGCTCTTCCCTTGCTACGGAGATTTCTATTTTGCATTACACGTTGCTGCTGCTGCAGCCGCAGCAGCAGATTGCAATAACTTGTTTACAGCTCTGCATGTGGAGAATCCGCCATAATGGATGCTCGTACAACCCCCCCCCGGGTCCCTTGATGCATGCATGGTTCGTGTACATATGCTGTGCTCCATCTCTTCGAGCTTCCATGCACATATTGTTCACAATCTCCTGAGCCGCTTGCTGAGACTGGATTGGACTTAGACTGGACGATTACTCCCAGATCTGCTTTGTGCGCTTCGCTAATCGACGTAGAATAGACAGAGTTTGTTTCCACTGCCTCAGATAGGTGTCTCGGGAAGATAATTAGGTGCATTCGGATGTGTCACTGGCCTGTAGCACGTCAGAGAACTGACGAGATGACCATTGTACAGTTTTGTAGCTTGAATGTACATACTCTGTATTGGATTTCCGGCAGATAGAACGCTTTGATCGCCGCGCCCTCGGGCGGCGGACTCTGGATTCTCGGACGTTCACACGGATCCTGCTGCGTTGTTTCGAGCTCTCGATCGGAAGTAGTTGGCTAGCCTGGGCTTGACGAGGAGGAGAGTGAAGACGAGTCTTTCCGACATGTACCTCAAGGGCCGATTGAGCGCCACGCGACAGACTCTGTACCGTGGGACCCTGATGCGGTGGAGGTCGTCAAATGGACATTCACAAGCGTGTTTGCGGAGATACTTGTGAGACAACGTCTCTCGTAACAGCAGGCTTTTCTCCTCTCCCGGAAGTAGAGCATTGAAGGTGAATCTTTCATTCTTGTCATTGGATCTTCTAGCGCTCTGAACACCAGGGAGGGCCGGTCGACGAAGTGGCATGTGAAGGAATTAACAATAGATCTGGAGCCCCCAGATTGATTGAGTTCCAGGGAACAGATTGCAGAAACGGAGTGGACAAGAAGAGCACAAATTTTCTTAGGAGTAGGAGTTTTGACGACTGCTAGAACCTTGGAAATCCCGGGAGGCAAAATGTAAAGAATGTTATCAAGAGTTTGAAGTGAGAGCCCAACTGACTGACCTAAGTATCTCCTTTGAAGTTTCTGCCAGTGTATAGTATGAGAACTCAGAGATGAAATGAAGACTGTGTCAAGCAGTGTATTTATGTCCATTTTGAGAAGAAGGGTGCTTTGAGACTGGAGATTTCTTCTTTAGATTTTGAGCAAGGTTAGGTCATGTCAGGAGCAGCAGTAGCTTCTTCCTGACTTATGAACTATAAGGATCTAAGTAGCAGCTAGGGATTTGAACTTGCCAAGAAAACTTATGATGAATTGAGATCTGAACTCGGCCTACTTTGGAAGTGTGAATCAATGCTCGACAGTTGCAGATTGCTGAAGGAGGACAAGAGTCCCTACTAAAGCTTGAACTCTTGGTAGTGCCAAGTGAACAAATTGAGATCTTGTGTGGAATTGGAGAAGGAACAAAGTTGCCTTCTCTCCATTTTGGTCATTTTTTGGAGAACGGGAACAATCAGAGCTTGAGCACTGTGTGGTGATAAGGTGTTGAGGTAGCAGATGTGGAGCTAGCTGATTTAATTGCAACTGCAGATTGAAGGACCAGGATTGAAGGGGATTATGGCCCTGGTTGTTGGTGGCCAACCAATCTGGGATCTCTTGTACTCACTCAGCAGGAGTTTATCTTATGCTTGTGCAAACAGATCTGCAGCAAACAAGTCACAAATTGCAGATTCTCCTCTGCCCTCCTTTTAGAAAACTTATAAGCTTCAAAATTTCTTTGAAAAGTCTATTTGCTTGATTAGTGACTGATGGAGAATCAGTGAGAAAGGAGAGGGTGCTCAATGTACATGAGCAGGCTGTGGAACAATATTAGAAATGGCAGGGGAAGGAAACAGCAGCCGGGTTTTGAGGCGACAAAGCAGTGCACTGGTTTGTGCAGAGTTCAATTACAGGCTAGGAAAAACAATGGGCTTTGGTGCCTTCAGCAAAGTGAAATCAGCCACCCATTCTTTGACTGGCCAGAAAGTTGCAATCAAGATCATGAACCGTCACAAAATGAAGGACATGGAGGAGAAAGGTATCCTTTTGGCTGCATGTTGATTATGCATTTTACCTTCTTCCTCTATGTGAGTACCTTCAAGGTCATCCTTGCAGTGCAATGATTGCAGTACCAATTACTTCATCGTCTGAAATCAATTCAAGATTTGAGTGTTGCAGGGGTGAAAGATGCAATGTTCTGATTAAGGGTTTTCCCAGGGAACTTTAAACCCTAGGGCTTGTAAATGCAGCTCTCACAGAAGTTTCTAAGTTGGCTAATGTTCTTCCATAAAGCTTTCCTGCTGGTAGTTATTGACATTTGTTGCAGCAAGCTTACATCCCCACTCAAAATAGGTTGATTCAAACTTGATGAATTGAACTAGTCCGTAGTAGTAGTAGTAGTAATGACTTAGATCTTCTTGCAATTTCTTGGATTTACCAATAACCTGAAACTCAAAAGGGTGAATTGTTGAGATTTTTGAAACAAGAATACACAAGCATTAGAATGATTGTTGGCAGAACTTCTTACTTGTCAGTAGGGCACTGTTCAAAGCCCACTTTTTTTCTCAAAAGGTTATATGCTCCTGAAAAGTTCTCTATCTTGTTTCCCTCTTTTCTTGTGTTCCTCTTTCTTCTTGATTTCCTTGGTCATCTGATTCTCTTTTTGGTTTTGTTAAGCTTGCATCATCATTGAGTCTTCCTGCTATTGCTGGTCTTGTGAAAAAAGTTCAATATGTTGGTTAGTGTATTGCACGGAACTCCAACCACTGGTGGAAGCTGACCAAGTCAGTGGGGATGCTATGGTGGCTGATCACTACCATGCATGTTATGCATGGTCACTGAACATGCAATTGATTGAACACAGTTTCTTAGGGCCGGGGTTCCTGTTTTGCTGAAATGTCGTTGCATCTGAAATCTTCATAACTTGAATATTAGGTCACTTCTCAATCAGGTTGGCTTAAATCATAAGTATGGAGAACTCATCAGTACCGATGATTATATATATTTCCTTCATCTCCATATCTTTTGGATTATCTTGAGCTTGACAGCATGATGGCTGGGTCTTCTGGTTACTGTATCTTCTGACTGGAACTCAGTATGTTGGTTAATGTCTGACATTGAGCTTGGGCCAGAGCTAGGAGCTGATGACATTAGTGGTGATGTTATGGTCACTGCTTACTACCATATGTATCGCAGTTGAAGTTCACAGAAACTGCATGTGATTGTTGCTATTTTTCTCATACATAGCTCCTTAGTTTTTCCTGAATTCTTTGGAATTGGAGTCTCTTATTTTTCCTTCTTGCTGATGTAGAGTTGGACTTCAAACTCTCTATAAGCTTATTGTCAGGTTCTCTCTCAACCTTATTCAGGTTGATGTAAATCATAAGTATGGATAAGTTCTCAATTTTATAGATACTTCTTTTCATGAAAAGGTTCATTATGTTCAGAATTTGGTTAAATTGTCATTGTTGTTGTGTGTATGCAATGAGTATTTTAGTGAATTAGGGAAAGCCCTCTTAACAGGCATATGATCAACTACTGTTCTGAACCATTGTTATCACTGCCTTGAGATAATCTACTGTGACCTCCTTCAGTTGTCATCAGCAAGTAGCATTGTGGTACTTATCTCTTCCAAGAAGGTTTTTGTCAGCTTGTTAACACTGTGTAATTAACTTGTTGCAGTGAGGCGAGAGCTCAAAGTTATGCAGGTGGTTAAGCATCCCCACATTGTCCGCATGTACGAGATAATTGAGACTCACTCAGACATCTATGTGGTTATGGAGTATGTGGAGTCTGGAGACTTGTTTGATTACATTGTCTTGAATGGTCGACTTCCTGAAGAGGAGGCCCGCCACTTCTTTCAGCAGGTATGAACTTACTGTTTCTATGCTTGGAACTGTCAAGTCATTGGATCGTTAAAATGCACAGGCTAAGAAATTGGCTGAATGGAAAGAGAGCTAAGTAAATCCTTAATATGTTCTGAGGATGTACAAATTCTCCTGCCTCCATGAGAGGGTTTTTTGTGGTTTAGGGTTCTCTCTCTCTCTGCAGAAGAGAAATTTTTAATTGTTCTCAAGTTTCACAACAATTCTTTTGGCTCAAATAGTAACTTGAGCTATTTGGGTGGAGTGGATGATCAGATTATAGCAGGTGTAGAGTACTGTCACTGCAACAGGGTGGTACATAGGGACTTGAAACCTGAAAATCTGCTGCTTGATGCAAAAAGGAGGAGTGTGAAGATTGCAGATTTTGGTCTGAGCAACATTATGCGTGATGGCCAGTTTCTCAAGACCAGCTGTGGCAGTCCTAATTATGCTGCCCCAGAAGTAACTATGCAGTCCTTTTTTGTACTTATACTGGTCTTCAAAGGAATCCCCACTTCACATTAAAGCAGTTTTTTGCACTTATACTGGCATTCAAAGGAATCCCCACTTCACATTAAAGCAGAATCTGAACTGATCTGTGGATGCTTCAGCTGTTTTGGATATACAGGTTGTGATTTCATAGCTAGAAACAGAAATATTTGCCAATCTGAACCCTAGAGACCTAACCCTTAAACAGAATTTGTGCATATATCTCAAATTTACATTGCATTACTAGTAATGAACACATGAGCATGTACTGAAGTTGAAGTTGCATTTGCTAATGCCACATTGCACAGGCCATGCAGATGTGATGCTATTTGTATTTGCAAATTATTTTCTGGATGTATTAAAATTATTGGTTTGAACTGCCCAAATTTCTCATAGTGTGTTGCTTCTAACAACAGGTGATACAAAGAAGATACTATGCAGGGCCTGAAGTTGATGTGTGGAGCTGTGGTGTGATCCTATATGCAATGTTGTGTGGAATCTTACCATTTGATGATGAGAACATATCAAGCCTCTACCAAAAAATCACAGTAATTTGCCTAAATTTGCCTGTGCTTTCCTAATACAAAATGCATAATAGATGCAAGACTCATAAGACCAGTTAAGCAGTGATTCATTTCTATGTCCTTTTTTTTGAGGGTGAACATGTGAATTTCTCTTGTGTTGGCAGCTCCATAGCTCTGCTATGTAGTGCAACTTTGCAGATAGGGAGTTTGTTTTCCATATAACAGTGTATACGGTTGCAGAATCCTGATTGATGCATTGGGTTATGCACCATAAAACTACTGAAAAGGAAAATGTGGAACTTTGGGCGAATAAAGCAGTTGATACATTTTCTTCTTCAATGGGATTTGGATCATAGGGTGTTTTCAAATGTTTTGTTAGCTGGTTTTGCTTCCATCCTTGTTTTCTGCTCTTTCAGCAAAAGTCTGTTTTTAAAAACAGGGTTATTTCTAGTCAATGCGAGAAAACATTCTGTTCAGAAATATCCTCATCAGAAACTCTCTTGCAACAATTGCGTGCTGAACCCTTGTTGCTTTTGTGTGTTCCTGTGCAGGATGGCATTTACACACTCCCATGCCATCTTTCAATGCAAGCAAGGGACCTCATTACACGCATTCTCAAGACTGACCCACTGCGCCGTATCACCATTCCTGAGATTCGCTGTCACCCTTGGTTTCAATTACAGCTAGCTCTTTATTTGGCTGTCCCTCCACCTGAATATGCCCAGCAGTTAAAGCAGGTACTATTTCTTCGACTGACATACTTTCCCTCATGACTATAGGAGTGGTGTTCCACTTAGACATGCTCTAGGCTTTTTGTGAACATTTGAGCTCTGCTATTCTTCTGTAGAGCATGCCCTGGAACTCCAAAGTTGTGCAATGCCATGCTCTGTTCTTGATTCATTGAGATGAACCCAAAACCCATAGGGAGTTCAGATTTCTGTGCTCTTAGAATATCATGATTGTAGCTTTTGTGCTCATCCTTCTGATGTCCTCAAAGGAGGTGGCTTGATGGATCTCAGGTAATCATACCCCACCCAAATTCTCTGCCCTCTCAGAAATTGATGAGCACTTTGACCAGATCTGTCATAGCTTGCGCATAGGGGCTTTCTCAGATAACTGTTTAGTTTCAGCTAGTGCAGAAAATGTTATTGCTGAAAGTAAAATTACTGACAATGCTTGAGTACATGTTGTGTTGGAGACTAGTGTTTCATCTCAGATGTCCTGAAATCTCTATATGTACTCACACTTCACTAACTTGCTTGCTGATACAGATTGATGATTATGTTGTATCAAGAGTGGAGAAACTGGGCTTTGATCACAACCACTTAATTGATTGCTTGCACAGGCAGGAAACGACAAAGGTATGTATATTTCTCTCAATCAGTTTCTATATTGTGTTTTGTAGTGTTTGAGGGTGACTGCCTACAGAGTCAGGAGTGGAGAGGCCAGAGCATAGTCTCCTTGTTAAATGTTAGTTTTCTTCTAAATGCATGTAAACTGCATTCACCAATTTTTAGTTGTGGAGCAACTACAATTACACTGTCTTGCCAACAGTTCAAATTGCCAAATTCAAGATGCAACTATCTAATTGTGATTCTCTGTGGAGATCCTTGATGCATACTGTTGAGGAATTTCCTCATATCACACTTCAGAAATAGAGCAACTGTCAGAATGGCTTTTTCATAGGGATGCTTAAATGCAAGATTCTGTTATGAATGGGACTGAGAGAGATTCATTGCTCTTAGGTTCCTCTGTCATTGATGTGAGTGGGCATGGTGTCTGGTGGCAGGCAACAGTGACATACTATCTACTGTTGGATGCTCAGCATTCTGAGAACCAGAATGACTACCTGGAGTCTAAATGTGAAGAACTGGTAAGCTCTGGATTCATGTAGAAGATTTGCACCAGAATGTTAAGTTGGATCTGGCACAGGTCTTATCTGCTCAATGAACCAATTGTGACACATGCATTGTCTTTAACAAAACCTCCTGTGGTCAATGACTCTTAAGTCATTATGTTGTGGGTTTTTTGTTGAACTGATTATCCTCATTGATTTTTCTCTGAGATGGCAGTTTGCATGCTCTAATATGGAGCTCTGCAGAATGAATTCATAGAGAAAATCACTTTCAGTTGGTGTAGTGTCAATTGTAGTGCAGGTCAGTTGTGTAAATCTTTGAAAGGCAATAATCATAGCAAACTGTTCTCAATGCCACATGTCCCCCTCCTTCTTGTACATGTATCCTCCCATCTGCCTCTATTAAAGTATATCATGTTGGAGTCCTCATCAGTGTGGGATGAACTTGGACTAGTATGTTGAGAAATACACACCTGTAACCAGCTTTTGCACAACCTGTTGAGAAACATGTGCAGTGTACTAGAGTGCCACTTTGAGTGAAAAGCAACAAGGGTGGTGGGTTTTCAGGAAGCCAGAGCTTGCAGTCATGAGGATCCCACACCAAGTATATCAGCATTGCCCGTGATTGCAAATCATCAACTACAATCATCCACTGACGATTCTGTGCATGTTATACACTCAGAACAGAAGCAGGATGGTTGTTCAATTGTGTCCCCAACAAGCATCGCTCCCAGTGGGAATTGGACTGTTGGCCTCCAGGTGCTTAGCTTTACATAGATCTCTTGGCTTTTGAAGCACTTATTTGCAATGCTTAATACTGTTCAAATCTCTCACAGAAATGAATTGATGGAAATTATAACTTGCACTCCCTTTTGCAGTCCCAGGCAGATCCCAGTGAAATCATGATGGAGGTCCTGAAGGCTTTACGGGAGTTAGATATTGTTTGGAAGTCAATAGGGGCATATTCTGTCAGATGTCGATGGATTCCACCTCTACCGAACCTAAACAAGAGCTGTAACTGGTCTGCTGGAAACAGCTTTAGTGAGTCACCTATGACCTTGGGGTCATTTCCCTCAAGTGAGATGAGCTTGACAGCAAATGGCATCATGCTGGATGACAGCGAACTGCAAGACCAATTCCTTGTTCGGTTTGAGGCCCAAGTATGTCAGATCAAGTAGCTTCTCTCCTTGCTTCTGTTTTGGCAATCAATTCATTGGACTTCTTAAATGTTTTGCTCATTGGTGCAATTTCTGAGTTGGAGACAACTATTACAGCCCTTGACTTTTCACTGGGGTGATTGCAGCTTTTCAAGACAAGGGAAGGGAAGTATTTGTTGGATCTGCAACAAGTCAGTGGCCCCAATTTTTTGTTTCTTGAGCTCTGTGCTTCCATCCTTGCAGAGGTTGGGGCAGTCTGACATGATGTCTGCAGCCCTCATATGTCTCTCTTTTCAGTATTACCAACCAACTTCTTATTCAACCAACTGGTAAGTTCAGCACTCTCTCAAACTCTCAACAGATATGGATATGGATGTGTGCATTGTTTTAGAACCTTTATTTCAATCTTAAACAAACTCTGATTTACTGCTGTTCGGCATTCTTGATGCAGAATTTTGGAGGACAAGAGAATTGGTCTTCCTCAAACTTCCTTCTTGCACACATTGTAAATTTTCCATCACAGCTCACCAGTAGTCTCTGCCCTTACCCTCTTAGCCTCTTAGGCTCTTACCCTCAATTGATTCATTATTGCTTTGATTACAAGCAATTTGTAGTATCCAGAGGATCCAGTATTCAATAGTTTTACCTATAAACTAGTGCCTTTTTTCATTTTTTGCAGATTCACCAATTTCCTTTGCTTCCTTAAAGCTTTTCTTTTGTGGGAGAATAGATGGTATGCTTACCATGAAAGATCACTTTGGCTTCATTTCTGTTGCAAGTTCCTTCTATGTTTAGCAAAGTTTCTGTGATCATCATGCCTAGAAACTGTGTAGATCTAATGACCAGAATTTTATTCTGTTGAAAATGTGGGCTAGGCAAGTAAATTTTACAGTAAAGATCTCAGCCAATGTACCAATATGGAGGAATGATCTTACAAAATCCTGAATTGGTCTGTCTGCAAGCAATTTGCAGAGGAGATTTCCTGGAGCAGCCAGCTCTCAGACCAGAGTCCAGCGGCAAAGAGATGAGGAGGAAGAAAACACACCAGTGTTTTGTATTGAAACTTTATGATATTAGCTTTCGCTGTGAGTCCCAGCCAACAACAATGTGGTGGAACCTTTCTCATTGCTTCCAGTAACACCAGAGATTAAGGATTCAGATTCATGTACATGGGAAAGTAGTTCTAGCAGATTCTCATATACTTATCTGTATGGAGATGATGAAGTCAGTCTGAAGCAACCACCATTCATGATGAAGATAACAGTGTGATACTTTGCATGCAAAAGAATTGTCATGTTTGGTTTTGTTTCATGCGGTTGTTTTGGTGTAACCTCATAAATCCACAATGAAGCTTTCTGTGAACAATCATAATACAGTCAACCCTTAACATACTTTGAACTGCCAAATCTGGTTTGGCTTGTTTGTTTTGTTTAGTATCTTGTAAATATATGCAATGGAGTTTTCTACAAACAATCTTAAGACAAACAAGTATCAATCGGGTTGGTATTTTATTGTATTTTATAAAATATGTAATGGTTCTTTGTATGAACAATTGTAATAGAATTGAACCCACTCCCATTGCATTAGAAACTGCTATAGGCATGGTGAAAAGGAAATACTTGTATATCAGTAACCTAGTGGAAGAAAGCAGTAGAGAAAAGGCATTGGAGCTATCAAGGCATTCATCTGAATTGGAGGTAATTGTGAACCTACAAATTATTCTGCATCTTTTATATCTTTTTCACAATACAAACAGGAGAATAAAATGTTTTACATCTGAAATGCACATTGTCAAATGCTGAAAAAAAAGGTCTGTTGCAAATCAGGCCACAATCTCAGCTACAGTAAAGCTAAATTTAGTAGCAAACTAATAACACACCCATGCACCCAAGTGATAATTACTCCTCACTTCTTCAACACTGCAAATGACCAACCTGTATCTGTGCATCTGCAATGCTTTTGTCACTCTTTTTATTATCAGATTTGTTCTACTAAGGGATACTCTGCAAATCACTAGAGACAACAATATCGCAACACAACTGGTTCTATGAAACCCTTTGATCAAAGCACAAAACAGAGTCAGGGATGTGACTACTCCATGACTCCATGAAAGATGATGACAAACTTGCAGGGGAAACCAGCTGCTATGATAGAAGTTGCAAAGAAAATCAATTCTTCTGGGTGGTCAGGGGTCTGATCTCCACCTTAAGAAATAGTGTACAGCTGGTGGAGAAACAAAGAACTTTGACATGATGACTCACACTTCTGTATGCATACAATAACCTTTAAAAGAGGGTCCCCCATAAGGGATGATCAGCAGCAGAACTGTACTACCTTGATCAAATGCAGGTCAATCCTTTCCATTTTGGACATAAATTCAGCACAAGCTATAAACTGCAAAAGACCTCTGGTTTCGTAGAAACATAGCTCATTCATTGAGTTGTTGCTCGTCAGATTCCAGAAATGCAAGGTTGGAGCACATGGTGCCACACCACGCATCGAATGCCTCTGAAAGATTTGGCCAGTTTTGGGTTGGCCAGCTTTTGAGATACTGCACTTGCTCAAGAGGAGGAAGGGTCTTGAGTACTCCATTCAAGGCTTTATCAACATTCTTCTTGGTGGCTTCATAAATACAGAAATCAATTGTTACCAGCTCTGGTAGCCATGCTTCAACCAGAGCGAGGCGCACAGAATTTTCCAACCAGATTTCTCCTTTGGCCACTATGTCCAGATAGCGAACAAGCACATTGCAGGTGTCTTGGACAAAGTTGAGACCAGAGTATGCATATTCTGTGCTAACAAGAGGCCAGATACCAAACAGCATTTGAGAGAAGGATCTGTCAACAAAGATTGTCCGAGCTGCTAACTCAGCAATTCCAAAATCAACAAGGGAGTTCAATAGCCAGAACAAACCTTTGCCTGCAATAGAGAATTCCTCATCTTTGTACATATGTGGGATCCTGCAATGTTGCCTGAAATCGTCAACAGCTCGCTGTAGAGCATCATACATGACAGCTTTCACAACAGTTGCAACCGACTTTGACACTGCAGGTCCCCTCATTGACACCTTCAGTAACCTCTCAAAAGCAGCTCTGTTCTCCAGCACCTTGGTCTCAAGCATCTGATCCTGTGCATTCAACTGCATGCTCTTCATCAGTAGAGTCTCTAGTACTCTTTTCAGTGCATCCAGAGAGCTGTCTCTTGCAAGGTTCCCAAAAGTCCCAAGCCGGGCAGCCAAGTCAGGTGAAGGAGCAATCTGGAATGCCAAGACGGCACATCGGATAGCAGACAGATCCTCTGGGCTCCAGGGCATCAATGCCAGGTACTGCATGCAGTTATCCACACAGTCCTGGAAAACAAGCTGTGCTGCTACAGGCATGACTTCTATAGCATGTGCCACATTCTCAAAGGAGGAAGGAGAGACTTCCTGGGCGTAGAGCAGCTGCATACAGCGTGTATAAGCCCGCGGATTGCTGCGAGCTTCCAAGGTCAGGTCAAGGGGGAGGTCATTCTTTGACCATCGCTCCGCCAAGCATGCATCGAAGTATTGACATCGCCGCAGATATGCAGCGTGGACATGCAGGGTAGCAACAGCATCTACCTGTTCTGGCATCTTCTTCGATGACTGCCCTTGCTCCTGGGATTCGCCTCTTCGACAAAGGTCTGAGGGACCTTGTTTTCTGGATTTTTTGCAGGGAAGAGGTCCTTTTTCGGAGTCTTCCTGTCTCTGGAACTGCTGCTGCTCCGAGTTGCCTCCTGCCTGCTGCAATGGTACCAATCGCAGCGTCACGTCGCTAATTTCGTCTTCCTTGAGCCATACTTCCGTCGGCATTCCTGAGCCATCTGCTTCCAAGCGCAAGGGAGGTGCCAAACGCAGCGTGATGCTGCTCTCATCATCCTTCGGCCACACCTCCATCAGCATTGCTGCACTTCCGTCAGGGTTGAAAGGAAGCTCAAGACTGTGTGTACCTAAGAGCTTAAGGACACCACAAAAATTGCAAAAACAGAAACCAATACTACTGAAACGCCAACAGCAGCAGCAGCATCCCGCAACACGACGTCCATTACCATTCCCACCACAAGCTTCTCGATAGGGAACCGGACGGCTTGCAAAGCTCTGGGCACAGAGACAAAATTGACGCAACGAAGTCGCACAACGGCATGTCACACAGAAAGAAACCTCATTCACCAGAGGCCAACTGCAAGGGAGAACAGAGAGGAAAACCTTACTACTTCCACTAGGTGATCGGACGCAAGACGAGAAACAAAACAACAGCAACGGGATGCGAAAGAGTTTAGGCTTACGACCACAGTTACAGTCCCATCCCCGTATCTACTCTTCTTCACCTTTACTGCAAAACACCGCTTCCTGAGAGCACCGCACCAATTGCAACGGAAGAAAGCATCAATGGAGTTTGTTTGAAGCAATCACGGACATCGGTGACAGACATCCGTCATCAGTCAACCACTCTCCGCTAAAAAGAAAGATCTCCGAGTACAACAACATCACGAGGGAAGAAGAACTAATAACTCTGTTATTGAACCATGAAGTGGGCCAAAGAAACAACAGCCGGAAAAAAAAAAAAAAAAA
>Ga0209208_10009831_pt1 | contig 12526 bp, 11 predicted proteins | sample S1TSphfallax_3_FD_187694 | JGI IMG/M metagenome (GOLD analysis project Ga0209208, IMG submission 187694) | Host-associated microbial communities from peat moss isolated from Minnesota, USA - S1T2_Fd - Sphagnum fallax MG (SPAdes) (version 2) | ecosystem: Host-associated > Plants > Peat moss >...
TATAGATTAATGTCTAGCATTAACCATGGTAGTTAGATTCTGTCACAAGACCAGTAGTATCAGGAAGACACAGCCATGAATGCCAAATCTCAACTCATGATGCTGGTTCACTTTATGAAAACTACAAGAGAAAGAAAAGAGCAAAACAACACCTAGAAGAAATAGGAGCAAAAACAACAAAGAGACTCTCGAGAGAGGAGCAAGTAATAGAACAACCCTAAAAAAAGAAAAAGATGTAAAAACAACGCGGAAAAGAAATAAAGAGGATGTTGAGAGCAAGGAAATTGGAGGATAAACTTTCTCTTATGTGGGGAAGGACATAGAGCACAGAATGCCAACTGAACACAATGACAATAAAAGGAGAGCAGAAAAACCAAACCAAGAGAGAACTGAAACCAGGCACACGGATTAGAAGATAACCAGAAGCTTACTACGGCAATGCTGTCGACCATGCTATCAATAATCACAAGCACACGTGGACTATAAACATCTGGCTCTCAAAACTCTCTATCCTCAAGCAAAGGGAAGAGGCAGAGAGCGTGAAGAATACGCAATACAATCAGTAAACATCATTTTGATTGAAGAGACGTTGTGTAAAATAATTCTTCGAGCACACAGGCAACAAATCGTCTTGTCGAAGCTTCCTAGGACAGCCTTCCAAAAGGTTCCAACATGAGTCTACCACTTCTGTCTAACCTCGCACGGTGGGAAAACTTGGAATCCACACCAATATCCTTTCACTATTTTGCACCAACAAAGAAATTAAGCGGTAAGAATGACAGCACCGCCAGCTTCCTTGATCTTCTTCTCAGCAAGCTTAGAAAAGAACTTAGCCTTCACCACCATCGCCTGTGCAGGTAAATCTCCCTTCCCGAGAACTTTGAAAAACCCGTGCTGTGTCACGTCCAAGAGAGGAGCCGCCTTCTCGCCGTCCGCCTTCTCCCTCACGGCTTCAGGAACCAACGACCACAGCTTATCGACGTTCACGATAGGGCAATGATACTTGTTCATGCTCTTGTGGAAGTATCTCATACCCACCTTGCCGAAGTATCCCGGATGGTACTTGTCGAACAAGATCCTGTGATGATGCATACCACCCGCGTTTCCCCGTCCTCCCGGATGCTTCCTGTGTTTGCCCACACGACCATGGCCGGCCGAGACATGGCCCCTTTTCTTGCGGTTCTTTTTCAGCCGGGTAGTCATGGCGCTGCGACTGATCAATCCGTCGACAGTTCGCACGCACGCAAACGGGAAAGAGCTCACAATGCTGAAGCGCGGCACTCTTTGTGAGCTTCAAACCCTAAAACCTCATCTCACGGTTCATATCGTCGGGCCACTTCTGTGTGCATCTGAACCGTCCAACTTAGGTTTCAGAAACTTGTTGATGTAGCTAGCTACCTAATGTTTTGTGTTCCCACGTTCCCGTCATAATTACATGTTCCTTTCGTATTTACCATTTAGTTACAAATAGTTACTATTTACCGCCAAATAATTTTTAATTACAAGGTTCGCTAGACGTGGCCGGGTGGCCTGTGATTTTCTCGGGTGGCCGGACCCGTGCCCCGGGTCTCCTTCTTCCTCTCGCGCTACAGCACTGTAGACTCGAGGAATGTGGCAGCGAGAGCTTGCGCGCCCTCGTTGTATTTGCGGATCGCGATTGCTGCTGAAGCTTCGGTAATCGCGGCTATTTTTAACTCTCCTACATGCCCGTCTCTGGCCTCGGAGAAATGGAGGAAAAGCTACACGACATTAGGCAGACTTTCCAGAAGTTCAAGGCCGCGTACGCCACGAACTCCTTCGACACCTGCAGCAACTTGCTTTCCCAACTCAAGGTAATGATCCTCATCTTCGTCCTCGTCCTCATCTTTTACTATTACTCCCTGTCTTAGTGATATGTCTTCCTCCTGAATTCTGTTCCATCGGATCGGTGTCCGCCGAGAAATTTTGGAGTTTTGGCAACTTTTAGGGTTTCAAGTGATGTGTTCGTAATGACAAAACTGTTATCGCTTGTTGCAAGGAATCGTTCTGTTTGTTTGTATGCATTGGATTCCATTGATTTTATATTTCGATGAATAGAATCGTGTCACTGTTGTGCTGCATCAATTTTGCTTTGTGTTCAAAGAGTTTTGATTGTTGTGAAAATGGTGAACTCTCCTGGTTTTCCTACAGGTGAAGTTGACGGAGCTACCTGGTCTACCGCCGTTGTTCAAGCCTTCTCAGACTGCAGTTCAGGAGCTTTTGCTTGCAAGTAAGAATAATATTGTATCTCATGTTTTGGGATATGCATTAGAAGTTGCAATCTACAAATAACCATAATGAACTTCTGATCGAAGTAAACTCAGAGCTCAGAGTTCAATACCAATCAATTACTTCATTTCTTTCAGCTGATTAGGTGAACAAGCATGATTTTTTAGGGTTTTGCTAATAGCCAATTGGATCCAGGGGACATATTTGAGCATGCTGTTGTTCTGAGTGTAAAGATGGAAGACCAAGATGCCTTTGAGCGACACTTCCTTCAACTTAAGTCCTACTACACTGATACAAGGTAAAAGCAAAAATGCAATCTGGCAAGCAATAAATGTGTCCTCTTTTCCCTCCTCAATGGGAAATGAGGTTAGGGTTTGGTTTGATCATTTGTGAGAAAGGGTCTGGATCTGTATGCCATTTAGCTTTTCGGAGACTTTTCAGTAGAATGTGTTGATGTCTGCAATTACAAGACAATGTGACCTCATTTGTGAGCCCTCACAAAGCTTCTTGGGGTATAGTACAGGGGGCTCATCTCTCCATCAGAACAGGAGTACCCCATTCTAGGGTTGAACTTGCTCAGGCTGCTAGTTCAGAACAGAATTGCTGAGTTTCACACAGGTACAAGAACATTTCTTCCTGTCATTCAACTCAGTATTAAACTCCACATGATTGCAAGCTATGACAAGCTATAGTTATGGGGCATTCAGGTTCACAGGCAGCACCTTTCTTACCATGAGACATTTAAGCTGTTCTATTTTGGGACAATGGGTTGGTTTTGTGCTTGGTTAGTTCAACAGCTCTGAGAGGTGGACTTTGGTAGAGAATCTTCAAAGAAGTGATAAAAAGTGAAAATAGAAGTATGGTAGTCTCATTTCTACTATTATAGTCCCTGAGCTGGAAACTTGCAAACTGGTATAGATCTCTTGCCAGTATACCACCAACATTGCAATCAGACAGTTGTGAGGCATAACATGGCATGTTTTCTGCCATCTAAACACCCTTATTTTGCCCATGAATCAGAGAAGATCTGGTATGTGACCAGGCATTTGTGTTTCTTTCATTTGTTTGTGGATCATGTAGAGCTGGAGCTCCTACCACCAGAAGCACATGAGAATCCCTGCATAAAGCATGCTGTAGAGCTTGAGCAGTCCTTCATGGAGGGTGCTTACAACCGTGTCCTCAGTGCACGCCAAGCTGTTCCCCATGAGACCTATGTTTACTTCATGGACCTTTTAGCCAAGACAGTGCGGTATGTTCTTGATACAAGTGGTTTCCCACTTCATCTTTTCAGTTTACAAATTGAAATGTTGCTGTAGCTTCCTTGAGGCGTTCTATGTACTTTGCTTGCTTCAGAACAACATTTCTAAGTCCATGAATCCCCTTGAGAGCTGGAAGGTTTCAGCTAGTGTCTTGCATAAAGCTCTTTTCATGATGTGATTTTGTGCTGTTCTTGAGTATACTTTCCTGTACATTTGTGCACAGTGATGAAATTGCTGGCTGCAGTGAGAAGGCATATGACTCATTGTCTGTGGCTGATGCCAAGAAAATTTTGATGTTCTCATCAGATCGAGAGTTGCAGGGTTATGTCATTGAGGTGTGCCCTTGCTCTCTCTTTGTGCATGCCTATCCATTTTCTTGCTTTGTTATTTCAATGTTTTTAACACTGTTGTAGTTCCTAGGTCATCCTTCCTGTCTGACCTTGTCTTTTGAATCATGTTAGAACTAAGGCTTTAAGAACTAGCTTGAATTGGGAGATCCCTAGCACTTCTTGTTTGTGATGATCTTGTCTAGTCATTTGCAGGGGACATCAACACCGCATATCTGTTGTTGGCTTGTATTTGTCTTTGGAGGATATTTTCTGTGTCCCTAGATTTGAAATTGTGGTGCCTGTGCTGTGGCAGGATCATCCAAATTGGGAAATTCGGGGCAGTAGTGTCTACTTCCAAAAAGTGAAAGATCTTGCTCCCTGCAAAGAGATCCCCTCCCTGCAGTTAATAAACCAAACGCTAGGCTATGCCAGAGAACTTGAGCGGATTGTCTAGGGCTGACTGAACAATCAGCTGAGGTTTTAGATCAATTGGTTCTTGTAGAAAGCATCTTCAGGGCTGGTGGCCATCTATGATGGCAATATTTTTCTCAGGTGTTTGCGTGATCCTTCAATGTTGTCACAAAATCAAGAGTTGTAGGCTGTGTTGTTTTTGGAGCTTTTATGCTGAATTAAAATGCGAGGAGGTAGATGGACCAATTAGGGCATTGGAGAGACAAACTAGCTACATGAACAACCAAGTTCTTTGAGTAATAACTTGGTCATTTCTCATTCTCAGTTGCTATTCCACACAATTTGTTGAAGCAGATTTCCAACTTCTTCAACTAGACTTTAAGTTCTTGTGAATTGATTTTCCTACTAGGGCAACATTTTGGACCTTGTCGTAGTTTTGCCCCAAAAGCCTCATATGTGGGAAAAAGTAGGTTTTTCAAAGTGTAACGAGTCTATTTAAAACCAATTTCATTTAGCAAGGTTTGGAGTCATAACCATTTGAAAGTTAAACTCAAATGATTAATAACACAATTATTTACATAATAACTTGGACTTTGTGCAGCTCCCCATTATGATCAGTGATCATATTGATATAAAGTTAGAATGTTAATATTTTTTCATTTGTTTCTTGAATTTTACAATATAAAAAGGAATTCCATGATCATATAAAACTTTCATGAAATCATAATCATTTCTATAAATTTTATAACATGAAATTCAATCTTCATTGAACGGTGTGTTTCAATTATGTTAATCAGAAACTCATGAAGTAATATTAATCTCAAAGGGAAGAATTAAAAAGGATTAACCATTTATTTGATGCAATGTGAGCTAAATTGAATTCGAATGTGTTGGTGGTGCCGAGAACTTTGGAGTTTGCTAGCAATTTATTGTAGAATTCAAGGGATAAACTTGATCCTATAGATAAGACAAAAGCTTTTGTGGACATGGGGATGCAAAGGGTGGAGAGTTTGGGAGGAATATCAATTATCCATGGAGAACCCTAGATGCGTACAATTTTGTTGTATACTTGACATGAATAGGAAAACAAATATTCGTGGTTGTAGGTGGTTCTAGAAGCATCAAGTGAACCTTTTCACCATAGACATGTGTGTTTCAAAGTAGGAATTTTATGGAGCTTTCCATGATTTTTGTTATTTTTAAATTAAAATTCAACTAAAAGCAAACTCCATTGATACCTTGCATAGTATTTCAAAAATGAAATACAAGTTTATGTCATTTTGGGCTAATAGATGGGCTTTGGGTCAATATATGTGCACATGATCCAATACCTACCAAAGGCATTGCAAGGTGTAATAATTGCTCTTGATTGGCAAAATAATACGATTGTCCAAGTGGTTTTATTTAAATATTTTTTGCTCATTATTTGTCTCAATTTTCATGTTTATGGGTGGGTGTTGGGAAATAGTTAATTGGTTATCTTGGATGTCAAAAACATTGCTAGAGGCCCAAATGGGGGAATACGGGCGGAGTTGTTTTAACATGCATAACTAAAGGGCCCAAAATGTTTGCATAAGAACATCACCAAGGGTATAAAATATGAAAAGACCTAGATGGGATGCGACTTTATCTAGCCAAGCCAAAGTGGCCAACCCTAGGTAAAGATGTCAAAATATATATTAATATTAAGACAAAGGGTAAATGCACATTAAAGTGGTTAAAAACAATGCATGGTGCATTCCATATAAAATCCCATACAAGTTTGTAGAAAGTGTTCAAATGGACATGATTTTTTTTTTAAACATCCTATTATTGTAATTTTGATTAATAAATGTTCATTGACCTATGAAGTTCTTGAACTTAGGTCAAAACTTACATAAAAAAACATGAATATCATCTTTTGTAATAAATGTTATCCAGAAATCCTAAAGAAATCCTCACAAAATCCACATGAACAAAACCCCAACTAAAGACTTTTCAAAATGTTCTTTGGGCAATTTTTATTGAAAAAGAAAAAGAAAATCATTAAAAATATATTTATGAAAATAAAGTTTAATTTTGAACCTTCAAAAGTTCATAATAATTAAGTTTTTGATAAAGGCGTCCAAATTGGGTAAAAAGAACTAGGTGACTGTAGGATTAAATCTTTTAAAATGTTTTTTTTTGCATTTTTTTTAAAGTCATGATTTACAAATCAACAGAATTAAAAAAAATTATGACCCAAAAAGATGTTACATACTACTATTATGTGAAAGTTCACATTAAGATTTTCCCATAAAAAAATCCTTTAAACAACAAATTCTGTTTTGGTTACAATGTTTCAAAAATGCTTTTGGATAAGTTCCATATTCATTTTTGGTGGGTCATTATGTGTTTATTTTTATCACACTGTGTGTCAAAAAGAATACTTTTAAGGGGGTTGTTATGCGAGGGCACTTTGTATCATTATTTATTCACATATTTAAGCACCATAAATTTAATTTAAATATTATGTTTGCATTGAATTTTGGAACTATATATTTGTCTGAATTTTTAATTTTAATTGAAGGTGTGAGGAGTAATGTTCAAGACATTAGGTTGTTATGTGATAAAAAAAAATTATGAATGAATTTTTTCTCATATTTAATTGTAGAAACACATCATTAAACATTTTACTATCAAATCACATTTCAAATGATGACCATTTACAAAGTCATCACCAACAATGAACATTTGGTTTGTTTACATGGGGAAAATATACAAAGAAATGATGTTTTTGGATTTCAAAATCAAAGCAAACAAGGAACTTTGCATTGCAAACAAAATAACTGGACCACCAAGTTGTTACATTTGGGCCTTTATCAATTCCTTTTGTCATGACCAAATAAATATTAGTGTTGGGTGGTTCTTGATTTTTATGAAAAATCTTCAATTCTTGTTCTTTAAAAAAATTGATAACAATTTCAGTTTTGGTTTTAGTTCCACAAAAAAAAATGGAACCCCAAATCTTGTTTTGGGGAAAAAAATAATTTGTGTTTTATTCTTGGTTTTGATTCTTGAAATTTAACCCATTTCTAGGTAACTTGGTCTAAAACTAGTCGTTAATTATTAGTTAACCCTTGATTTTAGACTTTTTCTCCAAAAGAAAATATATTTTCAAAAATTCTAATTCTGATTCCAAAATCAAGTTCAAGTTTGGTTTTGGTTCCAAACTAAATCTAGTTTTAAACTTGGTTTGGGTTTGGTTCCAATTAACTAGAATTAGAATTGATTTTACTTAAAAAATCGAACCAAAATCAATCTACCCAATCAAACTAGGTAATTGCCCAACATTGAGTACCATTAATACTATTTCCTCTTCTTTGAACCTTCCATATAAATTATACCTTCTCCATTTTATTGATTGGATTCATTGACAATTCATGTTTTTAGTTGAATTTGTACTTTTGACTAATTTTAACAAAAATTTCCAAAATTAGTTAAATATTTATTCTACTACCTATTATTAATGCATACCCTATATTAGTTTCATTTGAAATTTGAAAATAAACATAATCCTATTTATAAAACTAATTGAATTACAATTCTAACCAACAATCAATATACGTAACCATGTATTTTTACTCACATAATTTTTAATACAAAAAAAAGAACATGACCCCTCCAAATATTCAGTAGATTCATTTATATTGATCCAAATGTTTTTGTAATAACTTCATTGAAAAATCCCAACATCAACTTAATTTATTGTTATCACAATGAAATTAATAAATGACTACATCTCAAGGTGGGATGTATAGTACCCAATTTGTCCGTCCGTCTTAAGGTTATTAAGAAAAATGTTTCAAGTATCATTTTATCATTTCATTCTTCAACAAATACTTAGTCTATACAAGTAATTTGGAATGAAATTCAACTTTAATTCCTCAAAAAATTGATATTTAATCAAGTGGCTCCCAATCCATATTTTAAAATTTAAGTCCACTATTGACAATGAATGCATTAGTTTCGAAAAAGATTATAGAAAAATTTCCATCATCAAGTTGTTAATCTAGAATTATTTTTCCAATTGAAAAATGTAAAGTTAAGTTATTCAACCAATACAAATCATCAAGTTATGACATAAAAAATGAGCCCCTTTAGTTTACATTCACCCCAAAGTGGGAAAAAATTTCAAACCTAAGTCAAAATGTTCAAAATTCAAAACCTAAGCCAATTTTTAAAAAAAATATTTGAGTCCTAGGCCAAAATGTTTAAACCAAAACATGTTTGACTTGCTCATGTTAAACATTTTTACCTAGGGTCTAAATCTAGGCCAATTAAGGTATTGATATCATCTTGCTTTTATGGCCTTAAGGGTTGCTTCACTTTTGGGCCCAAAGGATTTTCCTATGAATGCTTGAAAAACATGTGGCTTAAGGTGATAATGGGTCTTTTGGGGTTAAAACATGTGAACATAGCCAAAAATGATGTTGGGAGTCTTCGAATAATTCAAACTGTAATATATTAAAGCTAATATGGTAATCATTTCAAATTGTGTTCAATGACTAATATAATTGTTGAGGCATTAAAATTAAAAAAATTATTAAATTTAATTATGGGTTTTGTAAAGGACTTTTGATCTTGAACAATAGTTGTATCAAAAGTAATCAAATTTACAAAGGACTAAGGTAATGGACTCTTCTAATAAAAAAAATTTGATGGTAAAAAAGTTGAAATGATAGTAACCTACTACTCATAGTCAAGTCTATTTTTTTAAAAAAAACACACAATTTAAAAGTTATGGAATTTGAAACCATAATTTAAAAATTATGAAATTTATTTATAAAAAAAATTCAAGTATGTTTCAAAATTTAATTTAAAAAAAAATCAAGTGTAATTTATATGCCATATAAAACAAAATTGTAATTTATAATACCAAAAGAAAACCTTATATAGTTAAAATATTTGGTTATGAATGATATTGTTTCCAAGATTAAATGTAAAATCAAGCAAGATTTCACTTTTGAAAAGTTCATATTAAATTAACAATGACTAAAACAACACATATGATGTAATAAGGCAATTCTATGTATGTTTAAAAACAAGTTACAAAAGATTTCATTAAAAAATTCCTTTATGTGAAAAAGTGGACATTGAAAAAGGTCTTACAAAAGGATATGTAGTCCTTTTTTAAAGTAATCTTGTTGGCTTCTATTAATGTAGTTTGACCCATTAGGTTGATGTGTTTATAAGACATTGTATTTCCACAATATTTTCATGACCTTTCATCCATGGCTTTCAACATTTAAAATTAACATGCTTATGTGAATTTTTCACCAACAACCTAAAAGTTTTTTAGTAGTATTATGTATTTAATTAATTATGAACCTTTCAAAAGTTCATAAATTAACAAATAACCACTTGGAGATTGAAAATTTGGAGAGAAACTTTGATTTGGGGGCTAATCATTAATAGAAAAACTTCATTTTGCAACTTGTCTTAGGCAACTCAAAATGTCATTTACGACTATTTTGTGCTAGTGAATCATTTGTGACTATTTTTTACTAGTGAATATATGATTTAAAATAGATATTATTAATATATTGCCTTATTAGATGATCCAACAAATATATGTTTACAATTTCCAATGTTTTGCTTCAAATTCAATAATTTTTTTGATTCTAGCCATCAAATTAGAAAAGTCCATAATCAATAATTTAGTGTGAATTAATTAAATACATGTTTACTATTCATTTGCCAACATGAAAATGGCATGAAAATAGCTTATGTAAACATGACTTGGAAACAAACCCTAAGAAACTTACATAAATTCTTAATTTCCATAGGCCCTCATGTCTCAGGCTTTCAAACTTTCATGTCTTGTCCTAAGGTTTTGATGTCAAGTTGGCCTTTAAATTTTCATGTCTTATTATTTGGACCTTATTTTGAAGCTCTTTTGGACATGGAGTCTTAAGCCTTCAAATCCTCAATGTGTTAAGCCTTGAGGTATACTAGGTTTCTACAAATGTGAAGTACAAGGTGTAGGGACCATTGTTGTTTGGTGTGGTCATTAATTTTTATAAGATTCTATTATATGATCAAAGTATGGTTGGGGTACCCAAAATGATTGTCTCATTTTATATTCATTGGGCCCCTCATTCAAGCATATTGTTGAAACTTAATGACACATTCATATCAAAAGTTTGATTTTATTCATAGCTAGATTCATTGCAAAGGTACTATTTAAAGCTTAGAATGTCAAATTTGAACAAATTTAAGGATTACTACCAAGTCTTTGAAAAAAATCTAAAATTTTGTTTCATGAAAAAAATTAAAATTTTTTTTTCGTAAGGAATGTTTAAACAACTTTTTTTGATTCAAGATTTTTACCACAAACACCTTACATTTTAATGTGTATAAAATCTATGAATGTGAGAAGAACCGAATGCCCTATTGCAATGTAACAAGTTTCAAAAGGTTAAATTTTTGAGAATTTTGAACCATTAATAGATCATGGCCCACATGGGATAAATTTTACTATTTTCACTTTCATAAGTGAAAAAAATAGATATTTTAATGGTTTACAAAAAAATTGAAACAAAATTATTTCATTTGACATGAAAAAAATAAAAATAAAATGTAAAACAAGTCATGAAAAAAATGAAAAAAAAAAGTGAATTTAAAAATCCCCAAAATGAATCCCGATGTTTCAAACAGGATATGTATATCAATCATTCTTGGACCCTATATGTATATCTTAAGGTTCAACCTTCATATAAATCCATTGGTTTAGGCCACAAGAAACTAATTTGGCTCCTTTTGTGTGCCTTGTAACTGATTGGACTTTTTTAATGCCTCAAGTTTATAAACCCTTAATAGATGGCCATGCAACTTGAAAAGACATACTTGCCCCCACATGGTCAACTTAAAAAACTTGCAAGAACTTGAGTAAGTCAAAGCACTTGCATCCCTAAGTTCAGATAGGCTTAAATAGGGCAAGTTTACCTAACATCCAAGAAGATTTATTTCTTGGGCTTTGAAAGGTTGCCCAAAATGGTTAGTTGAAATTTGGCATGTGTAGCCAAAATTGGCAGGCATGACTGTTAGTTAGGGGTAAGTATGTATTTAATGTAATTATGTTACAATAATATGCTTTGGTGTACATGGTTGTTGCATATGTACATGTATAAATCCAAATACATGACAAGAATATTCTAACTCCACCAAAATAAGTTCCCCCCAAAATTTTTAAAAACCCTAGAAAAATTTGCTTAAAAACTAGAAAATTTTATTTTTGAAACTAGATATTCTCATTTCTTTGCTAATTAAAAAAACTTGCCTTATTATGTAATTAATATGAATGTGTTGGACATTGATAAATGTCTATATATTACCATGAATGAAATGATAGGATAATTTTATACACAAATGTACAAATAAGGAGGCTTAGTTATTGTGACTCATTTGTGGGGTTATGTTACTGAGCACCCACCAATGGATGATACACTAGAAACCTGTTACAACTCAATTGTGGATGGCCCAAAACTGAGTTACCAAGGTTCCACATGTAGGTGACCTCAAATCCTATAAACCCTTTTACTTCCGTGACACACCCTTACTAAACTAAATAATTATGTATCATATGGGTTGGTAAATAGTTTGTAGGGGATGTATTCAAGTGGTTATTATTTAGGTAGGTATTTGGGGAGTCACTTTTCTTATTTTTTAGAAACATTTATACACAAAGATATTTCTAAGTTTGTTATGAAATAATGACATAGTTAAAATGAGTAAATTTTGATCCCCATACAAAATAATGAATTAAAAGTTGTCAAAATTTTTAGAAAGACTATATTTTAGATTATTACGATTCATAAATCCATTATAATCATTCATAAATGTGTTTTTATATGATAAATAAAAACTAGATTAAAAAAATATAAAATAGTGATGCTATGACAAGATTTTGATACACCTTAAAAAATTTGCATCCAAATATATTCTCACAATGAATTATAAATGACCTATTTTAACATTGAAATAAATCATAAATTATATCTTTTTATCAGTAAGTTGCATTTTATATTGTTTTGCATGTTGTTTGAAATAAAATGGAAGTGACCTCCTTAGGGTAGGGTAAGTAAAAGAAATAGTTAACCGGTTGGTGGCTACCAAGGTAGGTGGATGCATGTGGATAGATGGTTGTTGCACAGCTAACCACTGAGTTCGTTAACAATGGGACAGGAATATAGGGTACATCTAGGCCAGAGAATACATCAAGCTCTGCATATCATGAGAGACACTAATCTCATGTGAGAG